>Ga0116217_10000199_pt1 | contig 70468 bp, 50 predicted proteins | sample Sb_taG_6_FD_89697 | JGI IMG/M metagenome (GOLD analysis project Ga0116217, IMG submission 89697) | Peat soil microbial communities from Weissenstadt, Germany - Sb_50d_4_PS metaG | ecosystem: Environmental > Terrestrial > Soil > Wetlands > Peat | place: Germany: Weissenstadt | collected 2010-09-21
ACATAGCTGAACATCCCATCCTGAACTCGCTCATCTCCACGCATACCCATTAGACGGGCGACACCTTCGCCCCAATGCAGAACGGTACCTATTTCAACAAGTTCCTAGGCGTGTCGGGGGCATTCAATTTCTATTACATGCTCAACAATGGCACCGACGTCAAAGCCATGCTGGCCTATACGGCGACCGACACAGTCGGCAGAACAATCGGCGGTACAGCAGGCAAATTCGCTGGCGCAGCCGGGGGACTCCTCTTGTTTGGTCCCGCCGGGGCGATAGTAGTTGGGGTTCTTGGCGCAATCGGAGGCGCAGCCGCGGCACGACGACTTGTTGTGAAGGGAAGGCAATTGTTTGTTGCCGAAGAGGACGCTCGCGTTCGCGCAGCCGCTCGTCGAGTCGCCGAAGGAGCAGCAGATGCAATGCCGGGAAAGATTCAAGCGTGGGTGCTCAAGTCGGAATTGATGCGTGACAGTCTTGCAGGCTCACATGCGAACCAGGCCAAAGTGCAGTTCGCCATGAGCCATCGTATGAGCGAACACATCGACTATTGGAGTTGCAAGAGGACCGAGCTTCAAAAATTGGCCACCAACCTAAATCGCGAACCGAAGGACCTCTTCGAACGGCTCTTCATTCTTATTCGCAGAACAGGAATTCACGCTCATCACATTCAGGACCCGCTAATGGACCTTGGAACGAATATGCGGGAATACGAAGCGGAGTGCAAAAGGTTCCGCACAACCCATTTGTGACCGCCCTTTAGGCATGTTCCAGGCGCCGTGATAGCCAAAGGCGGTTGGATCAAATACTGCCGGGCAATGAGAGATGGGGAGGGTGCCTCGGGAGCTGTGCCCAATTTTGTGCACAGTGCCTGTTTGTATGTGTTTGTATCTGCTGCCCAGGAAATGCCCTAAACCCGCATAAACACAAGCGGAGCGAAATACGCACCAATACGCCTAAACTATTGATTCTACGTTCGAACAGAACTACGAATCAGTAGGTCGGGAGTTCGAATCTCTCCGGGCGCACCATTTCACCTCAATCGCATCCCACAATTTCAAGATTCCCGGCAATCGTTCCCGGCCCGTTAACGGGACCGGCAGGGGAGAAAATCTGCGCGCGGCAGCCGGCTGCGATTGCGGCGGCCGATCTGCTATCTTTCTGCAGTCGATGCATTCCTCGCCGAAGTGCGGCGAAAGAGGATTTGATGATGATTCTTGGAACGATCAGGAAGTACGCGATCGGCCTGGTTATGATCGCGCTCATCGCGCCTGCCCTGCGGCCCCAGGCGAATGGCGCCGCGGTGCTCAAAGCGGAAGATCTTACCAAGCTGTTTCCACCCAGCGTGTACTACTGCGGCCAGGTTGCGCCTGCGCAATTGCGCAACTCCGGCGGAGTGAAGTTTGCCGATGGACATTACGTGATGGCAAGTCTTGTGGACACCAGCGGCTACTCCAGCGGAATTGCTGCCAAATATCAAGGCTTCTTCATCGCCGAGGTTGCGATCAAAATCGAAGGGCGCTCTCTGGCCGCGGGCGAGTACGGCATCGGGTTTATCTCTGGTGACAAGTTCGTTGTGACCGATGTCGGCGGCCACGATTTGTTTACGGTGCGCTCATCGCGCGACGCATCCATGCAGCGGCCGCGACCCCTGGAGGTTCGCGCTGATCCTGGCGGCGGCTTCCGTCTCTATGCCGGGCGTCAGTATGTACGCTTCGTGCGCTGACGCGAAGCAGCGCAGGGGTCAGGCCTACGATTGCAGCCATCGCACCTTGCGGCGATGAATCCGCGCGCCGCTGCCGGCAATTACCAGAAATTTGTGGCCACGATCGTCGCCGGGCCGTGGCGGCCGCGAATCACATCGGTCGAGAGCACGATCTCCATATTTTTCTTTTCCCAACCCGGTGGCGCGATGGCAGCCAGCTTTTTGAGCTCGTTGGGATTCGTCAGGAAATCTCCGGCGGCCGAAGTGCCAAAAACCGTGATCCCGGCATCAACCACGACCGGCTGCTCCGTCTTCGGATCCACCATCCGCAGGACTAGAGCGTAGTCTTTCGTCGCATCCAGATAGGGAATGGAATAGTCGATCGACCAGTCGCTTTTTGACAAATTCTCTCGATCCCGAATGATGACCTTGTCCGGGGTCGGCTCCTCCACCGTAAAGCGGAGCTTAGGCATCAGCCGTTCCGTCCAGCTGTTATTCAACAGTCCGACCAGGATCGTCGGTCCGCTCTGCAAATCGGTAAACGTAGCATCGGACTGCGACTCAAACCGGACCTTCTTTCCATTTGCCTGCAACAGGCCCGCGAACTTGGCCAGCGTGAAGGAGTCGTAAACGTTCACTGTGGAGAACGGAGAATTGTGGAACTCTCTCAGCGTGAGCACGGGGCTCAGGCTCGGAATATCTGTGGGCGTCTGCTGCCCTCCTTCCACATTGCCGATGCAGAGCAGAATCGGAGTCCGCGACGAGAGCATCGGCTTCCAGAAGGCGGTCAGCGGATCGTCCGCGCGCGCAACATCCAAATAGGCGACTGCCGCGCCGGCCAGAACCACAACGGCGGCAACGATCCAAAACAGGCGCGCCCACGAACTCCTCGAACCGTGCGCGGAATCAGAAAGCGCCGCGGCAACGCCCGATTGATCGCCGGAAAACTGCGGGAAACCAGGGGAAAGATATGCCTTCTCTTCGGGCCACCGGAACTGGGGCATGTACGATCCCGGCAAGATTTCAATCCTCAACTCTCCTTCGGCGTTGCCAAGGTAATACTGAGCCAGCCGCTTCCGCACCTCCGCAACCGCGCTGCGGACGGCGTGATCGGTTGCAGTGTCATAATCGGGTGGGCGATCGAAGACTTCGATCCCGATCGTCCGCTCCTTCAGCCGGTCACCGTAGCCCCCAAGGGTTTGCTCAACGATGAACTTCAGAACGGCGGCGTACCGTTTGCTGTTGTGAAAGGCCGGGCTGGCCAGAATCCGCTTGAGCTGGTTGCGTGCCTGTTCTTTTTCCAACTCGGTGCCTGGACTGAAGGCCATATTCGGTGAGTGCGCAATTGGCCCCGCCTCATGCACTTGGTTTGCATTCATGGCCGCTCCTCCGCGATCGGATTGAGCCTGACTCACGCGAAACAGAGCGCGCATTCGCGTGATCAATAGTCTGGCTTCCTTGCCCAGCACTTCAAATCACTGTCTTCGACGATTGTTGTTTCTATTGACAGATTTGGGGATCCATGCCACCGGCTTCCGCGGGTCAAACCGACGGCGCAGAAGCATTCAAGGCGAATGGCGCACGCAAAACTCAATCCAATGGCGTAGACGGGCGCAAAAAATCTTGGAGATTTAGGGCTTCGCTTTCACTTCATATGACCGTCACAGGCAGTCCATGACCTCCCAACCGCCTGCGCTTCTCTTACTGCTGACCTCTCCAACCCCAGTTCGTAATGGCGATGAAACAATTGGCCATAAGCGCCGCTGAGGTCCTTAACACAGTCCACAATATGTCATAGGACATGTCCAATTGTCACCAAAATAATAAAATAAATCGCTTTTCTCAAGGAATTTGTGTTGACAGCGCTTGTTCTTGCTGCCTATAGTTCGTGCCACGCTGGGTCCCCCCGGCGTTCACGAAATTTAATCGGCAGGCTCAGATCGGGTAAAAACTCCTGGTTGAGCCCCGCCTAGGAGGCGCCATGTTGCAAAGAAAGCTATGGTTACGGACGCAGGCGTCCGTAACCTCGTCATATGACTGCCAACAGGCCGGGACCAAGCAGAATCAGTTCATAAACCGGCCCCGGCGATTCACCGGCTGGCGTATCGCAGCCAGTTCGATCGCTCTAGCGGTTTTGTGTTTCCTGGCTCTTCCGGCTGGTCACGCCCAGGTTACGGCGACGCTGTCCGGAACCGTCGAGGATCAATCCGGTGGGGTGATCCCGAACGCCCAGGTCCTTTTGACCAACGAAGCCACAAAGGAGAGCCGTGCGGAGCAAACCAATGGAGCCGGCCTCTACGCGTTTCCGTCCCTAGTGCCGGGCAACTATGACATCAAGGCATCTGCGAAGGGCTTCAAGTCCAAGGTCATCACCGGCATCGTATTGAACGCCGGCGACGCGAGGACCGTACCGGCCCTCGACCTTACCGTGGGCGAAACGACGGAAACTGTAACGGTCTCGGCGACCTCGGAGATGATTCCCGTTGAGAACGGCCAGAGGACCGACGTTCTGAGCTCCTCGGATATCGAGAATCTTGCTCTCGAGGGCCGCGACACTACGGAACTGCTGAGAGTGCTGCCTGGCACGACGGTGGAGTCGGGCGGGCTGACGAGCACCGCTCCGATGTTCAGCGACTTGAACGTCACAGTCGACGACAGCGCAATCGGAAATGGTTATGACATCAATGGCGCGGTGAACCGTGGCGGCACGGCAATTCTGTCCGACGGCGCCGACATGATCGACGTCGGAAACATGGCTTCCTCACTCACGATCATCGACCCGGAAATGACCTCCCAGGTGAGCGTGCAAGCCTCGAACATCAGCGCCGACCAGCCGTTCGGCCCGGTGGTGGTGAGCACCATCAGCAAATCGGGCACTGCAAACTATCACGGCGATGGGTACTTCAACGCGCGCAACAACGTCCTGAATGCGAACGGCTGGCAACAGAAAGCCGCGGGCAAGGCGCTGGGACCACAGCACTATTACTATCCAGGCGGCAGCTTCGGCGGCCCGGTTCCGGGGACCCACAAGCACCTCTTGTTCTGGGGCGGATATGAGCGCTGGCTGCAGAACCAGGGCAACCAGAACGTTTTGACTTCGTTTATTCCGACTCCTGAGATGATGCAGGGCGACTTCAGTATGGACAACGCTGACAACCAAGCCGTTTGCCCCAAGGGCTTCTTCCAGGGCACGCCTCCGGGCGGCTATCCCGGCGGGTCATGGTGCAGCGACCTTGGCGGAACGGTGCTTGCTAACGGAACAACGACTGCCTCGCTGCCGACCCCGGCCTCGACCGGGACTGTCACGATCGGATCAAATTCTTACACTGTAGACAATGGGCAGAAGTTTCCCGCTGGATTTCTCGATCCCGGCGCGGCGGCTCTGGCCAAGATCTGGCCCAAGGCGAATTTCGACCCAGGCACTCCAAACAGTCCTTGCAGCGGGTGCAATTACTACGAGCCGATCGTGAATATCAACAACGGGTGGATCTGGCGCGTGCGTCTCGATTACCTGTTGGGCGACAACACAAAGATTTACGGGTCGTACCAACAGGCTTTTAGCTCGCAGCTTGCGCAGGGCAACGGCGCCCACCTCTACTGGACCCCGGGCAATGCCATCCCATACCCGGGGGGCGGCGAGCCTGAGAATTCCTATGGCAAGACCATTGCCGGCCACATCGTGCACAACTTCAATTCGACAACCACTGCGGACTTCATGGCTGCGTGGGCCTTCGGCAGCTACCCGTTCACTGAGCCGAGCCAACAGGCCGCGGAAAGAAGCACCCTGGGCTATCCAGATAGTTACGGCAAGGTCTTTGCTCCTCCCTCGGGTTCGTCACTTGGCTCTCTGAATATCCCGGCATATAACAGCGCGGGGAGCGAAACCTTCCCGGATTTCTCGCAGGACTCGATCTTCGAGAATCCAAAGGGATCTTACGCGGTGAAGAAAGAAGCGCCGCAGTTCAGCCTGACGCTGACCAAGGTGTGGGGACCGCACACGATCAAGATGGGCGGTTTCACGCAGACCACGGATAACTACCAGAGCACTTTTGGAAGTTACCTGGATGGCGACATGCAGTTCGGCTTCGGCCAGAACCCGGACTATATCACCGGCACCACGATCGGCTCGCCGCACAACGCGACGGCCAATTTTGTCAACGGCAATATGTCGAGCTACGGCGAGAACAATTCGGCGCCGATCCAGGACCTGGCCGAGATGGCGACGGCGGCCTTTGTGGACGACACGTGGAAAGTGACGCCGAGGCTGACTGCTGAGCTGGGAATCCGCATGGAGCACGTGGGCCACTGGTATGACCGCGCCAAGACCGGCGTGCCCGTCTTCTATCCGGGTCGGGTCATATCGGATTACTTCAACGGCAAGTACGCTCCCGGGTTCTACTGGCACTCGATCGACGCGGGCGTACCGCTGAGCGGGCAACCCAATCGCTTTGCGTATGCGGATCCGCGGTTTGGCGTGTCGTATGACTTGTTTGGGCACGGCAACACCATTCTCCGCGGCGGCTGGGGTGTGTATCGATTCGTCACCCAGGTCAACACTATCCAGGCGGCACTGCAGTCCGCGCAAGATGTGGTGGGATTCCCATACTCCGGTGGACATCGCCTGCAAATGCAAAGCATCTCTAAATTGACCTATTCGCCCTGCCCGTCGGCGACCAAGTCTCCATCATCTTGCGGCGCTCAATCGGGGCAGACCGGCCTCGACCCGACTGACTACGGACAGCCGATGACACAGGCTTACAACTTCACCATCGACCAGAGGCTGCCCTGGAATTCGCAGTTTGAAATCGCCTATGTGGGAAGCAAGACCAGCCAGCTTGTGGACGACGGAGAAGACATCGAGGGCAGCAACTATTCCGAACTGGCCAACCAGAACAAGACACCCATCGGGGCCCTTTTCGCGCCCGACCCGGTCACGGGCAAACTTGCCACCAACCCGGAAAACGTTAAGGAGAATCCGAATCTCTCCAACTTCACTGAGACTGCGACGGGGAACGTGCTGGCGGATTACCACCCGCTCGGCGTTGCTTACGGCACCTCCGGCGTTTACATGATTCAAAACACCGGCTACGGAAACTACAACGGCGTGCAAGCGTCGTGGACCAAGACGACGGGACACCTCACATTCAACCTCAACGCGGCATGGTCGAAAACTCTGGCCACCTCATTGCAGGAGAATCCCTACGTGGTGCGCTTGAACTATGGTCCACCGGCGATTGACCGGCCGTTGGTCTACAACGCTTCCTACACGTACGCCAGCGGCACGCTGCATACCGGCAGCACGTTGCTGAACCAACTTGGTGGCGGCTGGACGATCTCGGGCATTTCCACCTGGCAGAAGGGAGGCTACATCCCCGCTGCCCTCGGAAATGGCAATCCAAACTTTGGTATGGGACTGAGTTACATCAACCAGCCGAAGGATCCCAGCAGTAACGGGCTCGCGAAAGACACTGGAGTCGGCACCGGCATCGGCGACGCGACATACTTCGGAACGGACGAGGCCATCCCGATTATTCCGGCGTTAACGTGCAATCCGACCCAGGGTCTGGCCAGCCACCAGGTTCTGAACGGAAAGTGCTTCAACGCTCCGACCGTGGGAACGCAGGGCGGCAAGGCCTTTCCCTATATGAATGCCACGCCGTATTTCGACAACGACCTGGCGCTATACAGGACGTTCCCAATTCACGAAAGTCAAAACGTCCAGCTTCGAGTCAGCGCGTTCGACTGGCTGAACCACTCACTGTTGGAGTTCGCCGGCGGCAGCTATTACTCAGTGAACTACAACGTGGATTACAACAGCAAAGCCATCACACCGAACTTCAACCAGGGGTCCACGGGCGCGAACGCTTTCGGCCTGATGACGGTCAGGTCGCAGTTACCGTACGCCCGCGTCATCGAACTGGACGTGAAGTACTCCTTCTAGAACTACCTCCGCAGCGGGGGGCGAGCTTAACAGCTCGCCTCCCGCATTCCTTTTTTGAGGGCCATTCGCCAGGTGCCTGATCCCGATTTCGTGGATCGCCGTGCCGCGTTGACCCTCCGACGCCGGCGCTGACACCATCGGATGATGGATGCGGCACCGGGCAGTCCTGCTGTGCACCGCAGGCAAGCTGCAGTAGTGATCGAGCCTCACCGTCGACAGAAAATTTCCACGCTGCCAATCCATCGCGTGAGGGACGCTGCGTGATTGCCGTTCCCAGGCCGAAATGCTACCGCTATAATTGACGCGTGCTCATGAAACCATTCGGTTTTTGCGATCTCAAAGGGATGTCGACGAGACGCGCTGACCGGCGCGATGCGGCATGTCTCGTGGACTTTGGCGTGTCTCGGAGAATGTTTATGAGAGACTCTCATGTTCTTTTGCGGAGAAAATACGCCACAGAGCTAGCCTTCCGCCAGTAAGTCAATGCATGCGATTTCCACCCTATCCCGATGCTTACTCTTCGGCGCATTGCGTTGATCGAAACGATACCTCGTTTCCCCGATTGCGTCAGCCCCACCTGAGTCACGTTGCGCGCGGTCTCTTCGCTCCAGGCACGCTCGCTTTGCTCCTGCTTTGCTTGCCGCTGCGGGCGGCAGCCGTCAATCCCTCGACGCCATTGGGTGCCTATGCCCGGCAATCGTTGGTGATGGAGAACGGCTTGCCGCAGAACTCCGTGCAGGCGCTCGCGCAGACGCGTGATGGGTTTCTCTGGATTGGCACCGAGGCAGGGTTGGTGCGCTTTGACGGCGTCAGCTTTCAGGTCTTCGACCGCAATTCAAAGCCGTCTTTGCCTGGTAACGACATCCGTTGCCTGCTCGAAACGAGCGACCAGGCGCTGTGGATTGGCACCAGCGATGGGCCAGCGCGATGGAAAGACGGCGTCGTGTCCGCATTTTCGATGCGCGACGGTCTGCCCAGCAACGGCGTTCGCGCAATCATCGAAACCGGGGACCGAGTTCTATGGATCTGGACCGACCTTGGGTTGGCGCGTTTCAACGGCAAAGGCTTTGTCGCGGACACCGGCGGAATGAACGCGCCATCGGTAACCGCGGCATTCTCCGACGCAAGAGGCGGTCTAGTCCTTGAAACATCGCAGAAAACGGCAGTGTACCGAGATGGGCATTGGCAGATAGAAGCGCCCGGTTCTGAATTCCCTAAAGACAGCATCGCATTTTCCGAAAATGCCTCAGGCGAGGCGGCTGGTGCCGGCAACAGCAATTTAACGATCGGTTCGGGTACCGGTCCCCCGACTCGACTGTCATCAGGAATCGAGTTACCCGGAAGCCGCATCCAGGCTTTGCTCACAGATCGAAACGGTAGTGTGTGGATCGGAACCAACGATGGCCTCGCCCGCTGGTACCACGGAACCCTGCAGAAGTTATCCGCAAGCGACCCCCTGGCTACGGCATCGGTGATCGCGCTGCTTGAAGATCACGAGGGCAATCTCTGGGCCGGAACCGAAAACACAGGTCTGCATATTTTTCGCGATCAACGCTTTCGTGCTCTCGGCTCACGCGGAGGTCTCACTTCGAATCAGATTACGACGGTGGTCGAAGACCGGGCTGGAACTATCTGGGCAGGAACACAGCGGGACGGCCTGAATGCTGTGCATCCAGTCGAGGACACTCGGAATCACGGGACCCTGGTCGACTCCACCTTTCCCTTACCCGCCGGCTCGGTCCAAAGTTACTCCGCGCAAAAAGGGTTGGCGAGCGACGTAATTCTGTCGCTTGCGGCAGCACCCAACGGTGACGTTTGGGCCGGCACACCGGACGGGCTGAGCCGCTTGCGCAACGGCAGCATATCGACTTTTACATCGGCTGACGGGCTTCCCGACGATTTCATCCGTTCGCTCCTGGTCGATAGCGACGGCTCGCTGTGGATTGGAACCAGGCGCGGCTTGACCCACTGGACCAATGCCGGCGAGCTCACGCCGTCGGCGCCTCGGATGCAAACCTATACCGACGCCGACGGTCTGGGAAGCGACCTGGTGGGCGCAATCGCGCGCGATGCCAGAGGCGACCTCTGGGTCGCTACGCTAGGTGGACTTTCGCGCCTCCGCGCCGGCGTCATTACCAATTTCACGCGGGCCAACGGGCTTTCTGACGACGTGGTGACTTCGCTGTTGCCGCGTGCCGACAGAACCTTGCTCATCGGGACGCAGGACCACGGATGGGACATTTGGGACGGGCAACGATTCATCGCGCTGGCCGGCGGCGCCCTCGAGCAGACGGCCGTTCACGCCATACTCGATGACGACGGCGGGCACCTGTGGTTTGCGACGGGCAACGGCATTGCCCGGTGCGACTTCCATGAGACGGCTCGAATCGATCCGGCATCGCTGTGTACCAATTGGATGACGTTCGGCACCGCCGACGGACTGCCGAGCCGCGAAACCGCAACGAACAGTCATCCATCGGCATGGCGATCGCGAGACGGTTTTCTCTGGTTTGCTACTCCTGAAGGGCTGGTGGTGCTGGATCCGGCTCACTTCCCCATCAACTCAACGCCACCGCCCGTGGCGCTTGAGCGATTCGCCATCGACGATGTCGATCAACGCCTGAACGGAACCACCGGAACCCCGAAAGTGGCCGCGGGACACGTGCATTTTCAGTTTGATTACGCGGGCTTGAGTTTCATTGCGTCGCAAAAGGTCCGGTACCGATACGAGCTCGAAGGATTCGACCGGGGCTGGACCGACGCCGGCACACGGCGCAGCGCTTTTTACACCAATATTCCGGCCGGCCATTACACGTTCCGCGTGCAGGCGGCCAACAACGACGGTCTCTGGAATACCGCCGGAACATCGCTCAGCTTTGATCTGCAGCCCCATTTCTATCAAACGTTGTGGTTCTACGCGCTGCTTTTGGCGGCGCTGGCAGGGATCGTCTTCCTGCTTATCCGTCTGCGCTTGCGACATGCAGAGCTTGAATTTAACGCTGTCCTGGGCGAGCGAAGCCGCATCGCGCGCGAAATTCACGACACGCTCGCGCAGGGCTACGTCGGCGTCTCAGTGCAAATGGAGGTGCTGGCCGAGCTGCTGCGATCGCGCAACCTGAATGAGGCGGAACAGCAACTCGCCAGGACGCGGGAATATGTGCGGGAAGGCCTGGCGGATGCGCGGCAATCCATCTGGGCCCTCCGCACGCAGGATGCCGCCGAGACAACGCTGCCCGTGCGCTTGCGACGCGTTGTTGAGGCGGCCGAGGGCGGCGAATTGAAGGCTGGCTTCAGCATCTACGGCGCGTTTCGTCCACTGCCGCTTGAGACGGAGCAGCAGATTGTGCGCGTCGCGCAGGAGGCCGTTCATAATGTAAAGAGGCATGCAGGTGCGAGCGAGCTTTCGGTCCAACTGGAATACCGGACGAACGAGGTTACACTCGAAGTGCGCGATAACGGACGCGGAGGAGCACCTGATACATCGACAGAATCGCTCCCGGGCCGGTTTGGTTTGACAGGGATGCGCGAGCGGGCGGCCTCAATCGGCGGCACGCTTGAAGTGAGCAGCCAGCCCGGTGAAGGAACTGGGGTTCGCTTGCGCGTGCCGGCGGAGCATACGAAAGGGACACGATGACGAACGAGGCTATTCGCGTGATGGTGGTTGAGGACCACAATGTCGTGCGCCAGGGACTAGTGGCTCTGCTCAAGCTGGCCAAGGGAGTTGAGGTGGTGGGCGAAGCAGCCGACGGCCACGAGGCCATCACGAAGATTCGCAAACTCAAGCCTGCGATCATCCTGATCGATCTGCGCATGCCGGGCCTCGGCGGCGTCGAAGTCATCCAACGCATCCGCATGGAAGCACCGCAGACCCGGTTTATCGTGCTCTCCACCTACGATGGCGACGAAGACATCTATCGCGCGCTGAAAGCCGGCGCAAAAGCATATCTGCTGAAGGGCATGACCAGCGACGATCTGATCTCAACCATCCACGCGGTTCACGCCGGAAAATCCCATATCCCGCCCGCAATCGCAGAAAAACTGGCCGAGCGCATGAGCACTGAGGAACTGACGCCGCGCGAACTGGCGGTCCTGGTGGAGATCGTCAACGGCAAAAGCAACAAAGAGATTGCCGCTGCACTCGATGTTTCTGAAGCGACGGTGAAGACCCATATCAATAGCCTGCTCGGCAAACTCGGCGTCTCAGACCGCACGCAGGCGGCCACGGCGGCTATTCAACGGGGAATCGTGCCCCTCGAATCCCTGCGAAAGCCAAAACCATGATGCCTGGAGTGATGCGGAATTCGATCGTCGCCGGCCTTCTCCCGGCGCTACTTTCGCTTCCTGCGGCGGCGCAGCGCGACCATTGGCGACAGGCTACCGACGCCGAGCTTTCCTCCGTGCTGCCGGCGCGCGCGCCCGTCGCCAATGAGCATATTGAGACCGAGATGCGCACAGCGTCGGGAATTGTGGACGATCAGGGGCGCTACATTGCCGGAGTTGTCCTGCTCACTGCCGGATACTCTGCGGAGGGCAAATACTCGCACTATTTTCTGGTACAGGCTCCCATCCGGGCCGGCGGAGTCGAGCTCCAGCCCGGCGAATACGTCTTCGGGTGGAACCGTTCGCAAGACGGAGAGACCCTGACCGTACACTTCAACGTCGCGGCCACCGGCGCGCTGGTTGGAACAGCAGATGCGCGCCTCATCCCGGGAAAGATCCGCGCGGAGAGCCTGCACATCTGGCCGCCGAGCGAGAGAGCCATCATCCAGATCGGGCGGTTTGGAATTCCATTTCAAGTCGAGCACGACAAGTGACGCGCACCCAGGTACGAACGGGGGCTCAACCTTTCGATCGATATCGCCGGTGAATTGCGATCCATATACTTGCAGTCATGTCTCAGAGATTGCGCAAAACCATCTTCTCCGCCGCGTTTGCAGGGACATTGATCGCGCTCGTTTGTTGGCAATTGAGCGCCACCGGCGCGTTCGCCCAAACCGCATCGGGCCATGCTAACGGGCAATCAGCTCCCGGTGGTGTCGAAACCGGCGTTCCCCACCCCCCGCAATTCGACGAGCAGCACCGGCCCATCACAGCCGGCGGCATCGTCCCCAGCGGACCGGTGATCTTTGAAGACGTTTCTGAAAAGGCCGGCCTGACCCATTGGACCCACAAGATGGGAACCTCGGAAAAGAAATACATTATTGAAACGAATGGATCGGGCGTCGGCTTGATTGACTATGACAACGATGGCTGGCTCGACATCTACGTGGTGAATGGATCCACGTTCGATGCGCTCGACGGAAAAGAGACTCCGTCCCACGCGGCGCTCTTCCATAACAATCACGACGGAACATTTACTGACGTGGCGGCGCAGGCCGGCGTGAACAACGACCGGTGGGGAATCGGCGTGGCTGTCGCCGACTACAACAACGACGGCTGGCCCGACATTTACGTGACCAACTGGGGCAAGAACCGGCTTTACCACAATAACCACGACGGAACATTTACCGATATTGCTGAAAAAGCCGGCGTTCAGTTGGGTAACTGGTCCACCGGTGCCACATGGGGCGACTACGACGGCGACGGCCGGCTCGACTTGTTTGTCCCCGGCTACGTCCATTTCGACCGCAACAATCTGCCATCGGGTGGCGCCAATGGCGTGCCTGACACGTTCTGCACCTTTCGCGGAGTACCCGTGAATTGTGGGCCTCGCGGATTGAAGGGTGAACCCGATCATTTGTTTCACAACAACGGCGACGGCACATTTACCGACGTAAGCGACAAGGCGGGCGTGGCCGACAAGCCCGGCTACTATGGCCTGAGCTCGCTTTTCGTCGATGTGAACAATGACGGCAAAGTGGACCTGCTGGTGGGAGACGACTCCACGCCCAACTATCTCTACATCAACAGAGGCGACGGCACTTTTGAGGACGACAGCTACCAGTCGGGCTACGCATTGAACGAGTCCGGGCGCGAAACCGCGTCTATGGGAATCGCGGTCGGAGACTTTCAGAACAACGGCATGCTCGACATCTTCAACACCACTTTCTCCGACGATTACAAGCCGCTCTACCGCAACGAGGGCGACGCTAATTTCACCGACATCAGCTACCAACTCGGCATCGCCGACATCACCGTCCCATTTCTCGGTTGGGGCGATGCGTTTCTCGATTACGACAACGACGGCTGGAAAGATCTGCTGATGGCAGACGGGCATGTTTATCCGCAGGTTGATCATGAGCCCTGGGGCACCTCGTGGGCGCAGCGGCCCATGCTCTTTCACAATATCGGCGGCAAAAAGTTTGAGGTGGTGCCTGCGGTTGCAGGCACGGGGCTGGCCGACATCATCGCCGGGCGCGGAATGGCCGTGGGCGATCTGTTCAACGACGGCAAGATCGACGCAGTCATCAACGTGATGGATGGGCATGCGGTTCTGTTGCGCAACGTTTCGCCCGATCATAACCACTGGCTCGAGCTGAAGCTGGTCGGCGGCCCTAAAAGCCCGCGCGATGCCGTGGGCGCCACGGTGTACGTGACGGCCAACGGAATGCGTCAGCGCGGCGACGTGCTTAGCGGCGGCAGCTACGGCTCAACCAACGATCCACGGCCGCACTTTGGTCTTGGCCAGGCGACAAAGGTCGATGACATTGAGGTCCATTGGCCGAGCGGCAAGGTGGAACACTTCACCTTGCCCGGCGTGGATCGGATCGTCACTCTGACCGAAGGCTCCGGAAAGCCGTAAGCGCCGCGCATCACCTGGAGCTGCACTCTGCCGTGGATTGCCAGACTCGCGGCTGCAAGCTGCCGCTCTCTCCCCAAGCTTATCGTTAAGGGCTAAAACGAAATTCGAGCGCTCAACTGAATCTCCCGCCCCGGTGTCGTGATCTCCGTGATGCTGCCGAGGCTCGAAGTGTTGACGAATCGATTGGGCGTGCCCAGGTTAGTATGGTTGAGCGCGTTGAAGAACTCGGCACGTGTCTCAAACCGTGCCTTTTCTCTGATGCTGAAATCGCGGACAATTCCGACGTCCATCGTTTCCATTCCGGGCCCGTAAACGGAGTTCCGGCTCACGTCACCGAAGGTGTACGCGGGCGGTGCGGCAAAAGCCGCGGGATTGAACCACGTGTTTGCATTCCGCGTGCCCTTGGGAAATACGGGCGCGCCCGTCACATTGGCGCGAATCGGATTCTCGCCCACAACGGTTCCTGCGTTCGCCGTGTCACCAAATACTGAGATGGTCAGAGGAAACCCGGTCTGCACCTGGAACTCCATCGATCCGCGCCAGTCGCGCGTCAGCGTCCGCGTCAGGGCGCTCAGATTCCATGACGGCGGGTTGTACACGGCGCTGAGCGCAACGCGCTGGCGCACATCGCACCCCGGTCCTTTTTCCGCGTTCAGATCATTGTCGTTCTGGGGAATCGAGGACTCGAACATCGGCGAACGGAAGTCGGGCGCGTTCTCGAGCGATTTGGCGAACGTGTAATTGGCCAGAAAGCTCAAGCCTCGCGCGTAGCGCCGCCGGATGTTCACGTAACCCGCGTCGTACCAGCTTTGCGATGTGTTCTCAAGCAAGTTGATGGTGCTCACCGGAAATGTTGTGCTGGCTACCGTGACATTCGCCGGAAATATGGAGTTGTTTACGAAGCTGATCTTTGGAAACGGGCGGCGCGGCTGAATGAGTCCCGCTCCCGGAAGCGCATTGTTGATCAGGTGCGAACGCTGCAAGTGGAATCCGCCCGCTCCCAGGTAGCCGACCTCAAGCGTTGTCTGGCTGCCGAGCTGTTTTTCAAACGAGGTGCTCCACTGCTGGATGTACTGCGGCGGCGCATGCAACTGGAGCGACGTGAAACTGACCGCGGTGGTTCCCAGCACCGGCGTAGGAAAGTTGAAGGTGTTGATGCTTGGAATATATGGATCGCTCTGCGACGTCTCAGGAAAGACATACGGAACGTTGTGGCGCTGGTTGCACCAGGTATTCATGTCGACCGGTGTATAGAAAATGCCGTAGGCCACGTGCCACACCAGCCCCAAATGCGGCAGGCTCTGCGCCAGCCCCAGCCGCGGCGCAAACCGCGCAAGGTTGGGATACATCAATCCGCGAGGATATCCGTTTTGTCCGCCGATGAAGACCTGCGGCGTGCCGCTGCTCAGGTCGAGATTGCTGTTGGTGTAGCGAATGTCGACCAGCGGGCTCATAAATTCGTAGCGCAAGCCGTATTCGAGTGTTGTGGTCGATGTGAGCCGCCACGTATCCTCCCCGTAGCCGTCGGCATACCACTGGCGAAGATTCATTTGTGGAATTCCGGCTTGCCCCTGCCGCGCAGCGGGCAACCCGAGCAAAAAGTTGGCCAGCGCCGATCCTGAGCTGCCGTCATTCAGCGCATACTGCGTGGTGTAACCGTTTGTGAACTGGTAGTAGCCGCGATTCTGGAAGAAGCCCCACATCGGCCAGATGAATTTCTGATACGCCGCGCCAAACTTTGCGTTGTGCCGGCCAATCTGCCAGCTCAACGTGTCGCGGCCCTCGATCACGGTGTCCCACGCCTCCATGGGAGTCGCCAGGTAATTGTCGCCGAAAGGCGAGTAGCCCTGAACTGTAAAGTAGGGAGCACCCCAGGCTTTTGGCCCGCCGAATCCGGTTCCCGTGATTCCAAGCTGGTCCACGATGTCGTTCTTGCTCGCGCTTTCCGTGGTGTGCGACATGGCCAAGCGCGACACGGCGAGCGAAGCCATATTGACCATGCGGTTGGAGATGACTCGCGTCCACGCCAGCGTCGACTGCTGCGCGAAATTGTCGTGATAGATACCGAAGCCCGGCAGTCCCTCCGGCATAAAGCCGTACTCACTGCCGGCCGAATAGCGGAAGAACGCGGTATCGCCGTTGGCGAAGCTGTGGTCAACGCGGAACGTCCCCTGGTCGTGTGTCATGCGCTCTTTGCGCACGTCAAGGTAATTATTGGCATCGTTGCCGGCGCCGATCACCGTTGGCTGGCCCATCATGGTCATTCCACCCATGTCCATCGTGTTGGGCTGCGGCGTGTACTGGTTCAGCATGATGCTCGCCACCTGGCTGATGCGATTTGGAGGAATCACATTCAAAACGCCGTTGTAGGAAAACTGCTGGCGGGTGTATTGCGGATTCGAAGGGCTCGCGGGCTTATTCGGGTTGTAAGCCGGATTTGCAGTCGTTGTGTTCGGATCGTAGATATTCACCCCACTCTGGCTGAAGTCGCCGCTGTCTTCGGCCGCTGTCGGCACAGTATCCACCATCGTCATATCTTCAACCAGCCGCAGGCCTTCATAGTTCGCGAAGAAGAACGTCTTGCCTGCGTGTGGAACGGGCCCACTCAGCGATGCGCCAAAGTTGTTCTGCACCAAAAAGTTCATGCCGCTCATCTCTTCGAACGACAAGGCGTCCATGGCGCCATTGCGCAGGAACTCGTAAGCTGTGCCGTGGAAGTGCGCGGAGCCTGAGCGGGTGACAATATTGATCTGGCCGCCGCCTGCGCCGCCCATCTCAGCCGAGTAGCTGCCCGTCTGCACCTGAAATTCCAGCACCGCATCGGGCGAAGGGCTGAAGTTTTGCGTGCTGAATGTCGGGTCGGTATTCGTAGCGCCATCCAGCAGAAAGTAGTTGCCGTTGGGGCGGCTGCCGCCAATGCTCACTGCCGAGCGCTGACCGGGCCTCCAATAAAGCGCGTTCATGTCGCCGGTCGCGGCTCCGTGGCTGATGTGCGCTCCTGGGACAGTTAAAACCAGGTCAATCAGCATCCGTCCGTTGAGCGGCAGCGAATCGACGGAATGCTCATCAACGACTTCGCCTACGCTGGCGTCCTGTGTCTTGAGCAGCTCACCTGACGCTTTCACCGTTACGCTTTGAGCGTCGGCGCCGAGCCGCAATTGAAGGTCGAGCGTCATCTCCTGCCCGACTTCCAGGTTCAGGGTCCGCACGCCCTGCATGAATCCAGACCGATCCACTGTGAGCTTGTAAGAACCCGGCTCCAGTCCGTCGATCTCATAAAGCCCGGTTGCGTCCGACACAACATCGCGCGAAGCGCCGGTTCCGGCGGTCACCATGTGAATTCGCGCGCCTGGAATGGGGCGCTGCTCTGGGTCGAGGACTGATCCACGCACTACCGCGTAATTGCTTTGAGCGTGGATGGAAAAGGTGATTCCCAGCAGGAAAGTGAGGGTGGCAGCATACCTTCTGATCATCGGCTCTCCAGAAGAAGTTCGTTCCTAAGGCCAATGCGGGTACAATTCGCATGGCTCTCCGAAGTAACAGGTATTTCTTACAGATGATTCCTAATGAGAACCCAAAAGGAGGAAAATGACGGGGATCGCCTGACAGCCAATCAGTCCTGTCCAACCATCCCCGCGGATGAAAGTGGAACTTGACAGACCACGGCAAGAATCATGTCCCGCCGGATGCACGGTTGTCATCGGCTGATTTGCCGATGCCCGTCTCATCCAACTGGTTGATGGGGTTCACCTTCGGCGCATGCTCGCTCCGTATCGTGCGGCTCAACCTTTCGATGGAGATTTCCCTTTGTCTTATGTTGGATACGAGGCTCTTCGGGAACCCCTAGAATGGATGCCGCGATGCTTCCCTGCCGCCCGGCTCCTCGAATTCTCCGCGTCTCCGGCATTTTGCTCGCCGCAGCGACGGTGTGTGTTCTGCTGGCGCGTCGCCAGGAGCCGGTCTCGGCGGCCGACAGTCTTGCAGCGCAACGCGCGGCATACACCCATGCGGTTGCCGCGCACTATAACGAGCCCTTTAGTCAGGAGCATCCGTTTCTTCCTTCCTACGCCACGACTGATACCGGCCAGTTTATCGACCCCAAGAGCTTTCCCTCGGCAAAGTATTGCGGGCACTGCCACCAGCAGGCATACGCGGAGTGGCGCCAGACGGTGCACGCCAATTCCTTCCGCAACCCCTGGTACGTAAAGAATGTCAATCTTCTCAGCAGCCAGCGCGGCATCGAGTACTCGCGCCACTGCGAAGGCTGCCACAATCCCATCGCCCTCGTCTCCGGAGCGCTCACCAAGGGGTCGCCCATCAATCGCGGCTTCGACAATGACGCCATCACCTGCTCGGTCTGCCACTCCATTCAAAAGGTCGACACACGCGGGACGGGCAGTTACGTGATGGGCGTGCCTTCAGCATTGGTCGACGCCGATGGCAACCCCATCCTGGGCGAGGTTTCTGACAAAGAGATCCTGGCGCACCTCGATCGCCACGATAAAGCGGTGATGAAGGACTTCTACCGCAGCAGCGAGTTTTGCGGCGTCTGCCACAAGGCCGCGATTCCGAAGATGTTGAACGAATACAAATGGCAGCGCGCCATCTTCCTCTACGATGAATGGCAGCAGTCCTCCTTCGCCAAGCAGTCTCCGCTGCCGTTTTATGTCAAGGACCAGGTATCCACCTGCCAGACATGCCACATGCCGGAAGAAAGCCTCACCCTGCCGGATTACGGCGCCGAAAACGGCAAGATCGCCTCGCACCGCTGGCTCGGCGCGAACACGCTGCTTTACAAGTACTATGGCTACGATGAGCAACTCGAGAAGACGATTGCTTTTCTGCGGGATCAGGTCTTGAATGTCGACATCTTCGGCATAGAACGCAACGGTGGCAAACTGATTGCGCCACTGGGGACCGTGCCATTCGACGTTGCGCCCGGCGATCTGCTAACCGTCTTTGTGGTGATCCAAAACAAAGGGATCGGCCACACGCTAGTTCCCGAGCAGCGGGATTTCTATCAATGTTGGGTCGAATTCCAGGCCAAAGACGCCGCGGGCAAGATCCTGATGGATTCCGGCGCGCTCTCGCCTGACGGCACGCTCGACCCCACCGCGCACAGCTTCACCAACCGGCTCGTCAATATTCGCGGCACGCTGAACGATCACCACCAAGTGTGGGACACACGCGTCGTCGCCTATAACAACACCATCGCTTCAGGCCGCTCGCAGATTGTGCGCTACCAGTTCCAGGCGCCGCAACACACCGCCGGTCCGATCACCATCACTGCCAAGGTGAACTACCGCCGCTTCAATCAGCAATTCATCAACTGGGTCATGGGCAAGCATTACGACATGCCGGTGGTGGAGATGGCTTCGCGCACGCGCACGCTCGTCCTTGGTGCGAATCAGCCTGCCGCCCCGGATCCCGCTGACAATCCAACCTGGATGCGCTGGAACAATTACGGCATCGCCGTGCTCGATGCGGAGCAATACGCTGCAAGCGCGGACGCCTTTGAGCAGGTTGCCAAATTGCGCCCCGACTATGCTGACGCCTATACCAACGTCGCCATCGCCGACATCTCGTGGCAGCGGTATGACGACGCGCGTGCCAACCTGGAGAAGGCGCTGCAGCTCTCACCGCAAAACGCCCGCGCACTCTACTATCGCGCCCAGGTGGAACGTATCCAGGGGAACCTGGATGCCGCGATCGCCGACCTGCGCATTATGGCGGAGGAATTTCCCCGCTCACGCGATGCGCACCGCGAGCTCGGCTTCTCGCTCTATCAACAGCACAAATACGAAGAAGCGCGCCGCGAATATGAGATTGTGCAATCCATCGACCCTGACGATCTCTCCGCGCACTATATTCTTTCCATCGTTTACCGGCGCCTTGGCATGAAAGACAAGTCGGCTCACGAGGCGGCGGAGTTTGCCGACCAGAAGGACGATCCCACGGCGAATACTTATGCTCTCGAATACCTGGCGAAACACCCTGACGTCGCCACGGAGAGCGTTCCCTGGCATATCCATAAGGCTAATGCGGATGAAGGCGCCGCCGGCGAAGGGCGCGGCAGATGAAGTCATGGCTGCCGGTGGTCGTTTTGCTTCTCGGTTGCTGCTGCTTCGCCTTCGCATCCTCGCGCGAACAGCGCGAACGCGGCGCCGCGGACTTTGCATCGAGCGGCTGCCAGCATTGCCACAGCATCAGCGGCGTTGGCGGGCACCGCGGTCCCGATCTCTCTGGCGTGGGGCGCACCAAATCCAAGACCGCCATCCGCCGCCAGATTCTTGATGGCAGCGACGTGATGCCATCATTCCGCGACGTCCTGGCACCATCGGAGATTAAGGATCTCGTCGCCTATCTCCGCTCCTGCCGCAGCAAGCAGTATCCTGCGCCTGCGAGCGCACCTTCACATCAGCAGGCGCAGCGCTGAACATTGCCCGCCGGCATAACGTCTACACGCCGCTGAACGCCGAAAAGCCGCCGTCGATGGGGATGATCACGCCGGTCACGAACTCTGAAGCCGGCGACAGCAGCCACAGCACCGCACCGAACAGATCGCAGGGTTCGCCGAAACGCGCCATCGGCGTATGTCCGATGATCGCGTTGCCGCGCGCCGTCAGTCCGCCGGTCTCTTTGTCCGTCAGCAGAAAACGATTCTGATTGGTGAGGAAGAAGCCCGGCGCAATTGCATTCACGCGGATCTTCGGCGAGTACTCCTGCGCCATGTGCACGGCCAGCCACTGGGTAAAGTTACTCACCGCAGCTTTCGCCGCCGAATAGGCCAGCACGCGCGTGAGCGGCCGGAAGGAATTCATCGACGAGATGTTCACCATCGCGCCGTATCCCTGCGCCGCCATGATCTTGCCGAAGGCCTGGCTGGGCAGGATGGTGCCGAGAATATTCAGCTCGAAGACCCAGCGCAGCGCGTCGGCCGGCAGATCGAAGAACTTGAGGTCAGGGCTGGTAGTTGCCTGGGGCTTGTTGCCTCCAGCTCCGTTCACCAGGCAATCGAGCTTTCCCAGCCGGCCGACGACGTCTTCCGCGGTCTGCGCCACGCTGTCTCGATTGAGCACGTCGCACTGGAATACCGTGACCTGCTTGCCAAGCTCGCCCATGCGGTCGACCGCGGCCTTGCCCGCCTCAGGATTCACGTCGAGAATTGCAACACTGGCGCCGCAACCGGCCAGTGCACTGGCGATCTCGCTACCCAGAATGCCGGCCCCGCCGGTAATCGCCACGGTTTTGCCCGTGAAATCGTACATCCTGGTGAGTTGCGCCAGGTTGAACGAAACCCGTTCCGCAACTTCCGCCTCGTGTCCTGCTTCCAACACCGCTGATCCCGCCATGTCGTACCCTTTCAGAACTGCGCCCCGAGTATAGAAAGCCGACACAGCCGTAACCAGTGATTCCCATCACGAGTCGCCAATCATCGCCGACGCGATTAATCAATTCCCTTCAAGATGCGCATTCGAAACTGCCGAGCCGTACTTCAAAAGCATCCCAGGTGATCCAGATCACTTGATCCCGTACGCCCAGTCACGGCTTTGCCACGCCCGTCGATGTATCAGGTAAATAGGAAGACGAAAGGGCCGATTCCCATGCTTCTTGAACTGAGCGTGCTGCCAAAAGGCAAAGGCCGGCATGCAACCGATACACCTGCCACCCTGGCGAAGATCATTAACTCGAGCGGTCTCTATCACCAGGCAAAGAACAAAGGAACGGTTCTGGAAGGAAGCTGGGACCAGTTGATGGCGGTGGCCAAAAAATGCCACGACGAGGCCCTTAAGAGCAATTCGCGGATCGTTACCGTCATGCGCGCGGTGGACGGCCAGGAAATCGCCCCCTGTGCAAAGGCGCCCGCCGACTGTGCCGCCATGCGTGAGCTGCTGGAAGATGACGGGGATTGGCTTATTCCATAAATAGGCGCACCTATAGAACGAAAAAGGGCGGAGCGCTGAGCGCTCCGCCCTTACATTCAGCGAAATCGGCTCGAGATCAATACAGCCTGAAATCCACCTCGATGGTGATCATCACCGGCACGGGCGTCTTGCCGTCCTTCAGGGCCGGCTTGAATTTGTATTGCCGGATCGCCTCGACTGCCTTCTCATCCAATCCCATGCCCAGCGCCCGCACCACGCGAATATTCTGCGGATTTCCCTGCGTATCGACGATGAGCGAGATGAGGCAAACGCCCTGATACTTGGCGCGCCGCGCTTCGTCGCTGAACTCGGCTTCCACGCTGTGAATCACGACCGGCGCTGAAACCCTGCCGCCAATCTGGTATAACCCACCGCCTGCATTTCCGCCCTCTCCAGGACCGTACCCGTTCCCGGAGCCGGAGCCCAGGCCGCCGCCGCTTCCGCTTCCCATCCCTGCGCCGTTACCCATTCCCGCCGACGCCAGTTTCACATTCGTCGATTCATGCATGCCGATCATCGGCATGTCGTTGTCGGGCAGCTGAATGTCTTTCTGGACGTTGATGGCCGGTGGCTCGGGCAACAACGGGTGTTCAAGCGTCTGCGGTTGCGGAGGTATGATCGGGTCCTTCACCTTTTCAGGAAGTTTGCCCTTGTTGGCTTCGATGGGGCTTCTGTCGCCGCCGCCGCCACCGCCTCCGGCGAGCTTATCCGACTTGGGCGCGTCGTATTCGCCCACATCGATGTTTGTCGCCTGCACGGGCGGGCTCACGATGTTGTGGACCACGTGAATGCCCAGCCAGATGGCCAGCAGTAATATCGCAATATTCACCGATGACGAAACCCCGATCGCCCACGGGTTCGCCTTGACGGCCATCCGGTCGGGTACCGGGATCGGCGTCGATGTCAGTTGCAGAGGCGGCAGCTTGACCGGGAAAAATACATCATGAATGCTTTCCCAAAGGCCTGTCCAAATGGGCTTCTCTTCGAACGCTTTGCCGAGAAACGCATCCAACTCGTGGCCGGTCGCTGGTACCGCACCCCAATGGTCGTTCATGTCTTCCGGTGTCATGTCAGTTGTTTGCTTGCCTTCGTTGCTGCTCGCCGGCTCATTGCTGCCTGCCCGGGGAAGCGGGCACACCCTGAAACAAGCCTATGGGTCCATTATGCTCAACCGCACCCATCTTTGTCTCGGCGGCCAAGTTTATTCGATGCGGGACCTCTGCTTCCACGATCTCATATTTTGCCATCCGCGACAATTTCATAATTTATAGACGGTAATCCGGTATGGTTTGTTACCGCGAAATTCCCTCCTTCGCGATTTAAACTGATTTATGAACAAGTTTGCATCCATAAACGGAGTCCCGATGTCTCCTGCCCCGGAATTGAAGGCGACGCTCACCTTGCCGCAGACCGCCTTCCCGATGAAAGCCAATTTGCCGCAGAATGAGCCCCTTCGGTTGGCTCGCTGGGCCTCGCTCCGCCTCTATGAAGAGATGCGCAAGACCGGCCGTGGGCGCCCTGTTTACCTGCTGCACGACGGCCCTCCCTACGCCAATGGGCCCATTCACCTTGGCCACGCCTTAAACAAAGGCCTCAAAGACTTCGTCGTCAAGTCCAAGACCATGGCCGGCTTCGACGCGCCCTACGTCCCTGGCTACGACTGCCATGGGCTGCCCATTGAGATCAAAGTGGACGAAAAGCTGGGCCACAAGAAACTCGAGATGCCGGCGCCTGCAGTATTGGATGCATGCCGATCTTACGCGCAGAAATATATTGACCTGCAAACCGAGCAGTTTCAGCGGATCGGCTGCTTTGGGCGCTGGGAAACCCCCTACAAGACCATGTCCCGGCCTTACGAAGCCCGGACCCTCGAAGCGTTCTATGCCTTTCTTGAGAAGGGCTTTGTTTACCGCGGCCTCAAGCCGGTCTATTGGTGCATCCACGACCGCACCGCCCTGGCCGAAGCCGAGGTAGAGTACGCAAACCATACCAGCCCTTCGGTCTACGTCCGCTATGCCCTCACGTCCGATCCGGCGGCAATCAGCCCAGCGCTCGCCGGCCGCCAGGTCTTCACCATCATCTGGACCACCACGCCCTGGACGCTGCCCGCCTCGATGGCTGTCGCCTTCCATCCGGACTTTGAGTACGTGGCGCTGGACTGCGATGGCGGCGTTTACATTGTCGCCAGTGAGCTCGCCGGCAAGGTCATTGTGGATTGCAAGCTGCGGAGCAGGAAAGACCCGGAGCAGCCTGCCTCGCAGGAGGACATCGTAGCCCGCTTCAAAGGGGCCGTCCTCGATCGCGCCACCTTCCAGCATCCGTTCCTTGAGCGCTCCATCCTCGGCGTTCTGGCTACATACGTCACCGCCGATCAGGGCACCGGCGCCGTTCATACGGCTCCGTCCCATGGAGCTGACGACTTTTGCACAGGCGAGCGCTACGGTCTCGACCCCACCGGTCGCGTCGACGCCGGCGGCCACATCCACGTTGATCCCGCCGCCTGGCCCTTCGCCAAACCGCCTGCCTTCGATGGTATGAATGTGTGGAAGGCCAATCCGGTGATCGTCGCAATGCTCGAAGAACGCGGCGCGCTGTTGGGTGGCTCGCTGTTGGAGCACTCTTATCCGCATTGCTGGCGCTGCCACCACCCGGTGATCTTCCGCGCCACCGAGCAGTGGTTCATTTCCATTGACACGCCGCTGAAGCGCGCTGATGGCTCAGAGACGACCTTCCGGCAATTGGCCATCGAGGAAATCGACAAAGTGGTCTGGGATCCCGCCTGGGGCAAGGAGCGCATCTCCAACATGATCGCCACGCGGCCCGACTGGTGCATCAGCCGCCAGCGCATCTGGGGAGTGCCCATCGCTGTCTTCCTGTGCGAGGGCTGCAACCAGCCGATCATCGACGCCGCGCACAACCGCAAAATCGTTGATCTCTTCGAGCGCGAAGGCGCCGAGGCCTGGCATACCGCTCCTTTGGAAGCACTGCTGCCCGCCGAGGCCAAGTGCGCGCATTGCGGCGACACGGCCTTTCGCAAAGAGAACGATATTCTCGACGTCTGGTTCGACGCTGGAGTGAGCTGGCTGGCCGTCTGCGAGTCGGATCCAGATCTGAAGAATGCCTACAATGTGTTTCAAGACCAAAACAACTCGAAACGCCCGGAGGTTCTTTATTTGGAGGGCGGCGACCAGCACCGCGGCTGGTTTCACTCCTCCCTTCTCACCTCAGTTGCGCTGCGTAGCCGCGCACCATACTCGCATGTCGCCACCGTTGGCTGGACGCTGGATGAGCAGGGCCGCGCCATGTCGAAGTCCCTGGGCAACGGCGTCGATCCAATCGATATCGCCAGCCGCATGGGCGGCGAGATCGTCCGCCTCTGGGTCGCATCGGTCGACTTCCGCGAAGATACGGCAGGCAGCGAAAACCTGATGCAGCGTTGCGCCGAGCTCTACAAAAAGCTCCGCAACACCTTCCGTTTTCTGCTCGGAAACCTGAACGGTTTCGACCCGGCACGCGACCGCGTTCCCGAGGCCCAACTGCTGCCGCTCGACCGCTACATGCTGGCCCGCACGCGCGACCTGGCGGAAAAAATCCTCGGCTGGTACGAGGGCTTCGAATTCCATCGCGTCTATCATGCCGTCAATGAGTTCGCCATCGTGGACCTGAGCGCGTTTTATCTCGACGTGCTCAAGGACCGCATGTACACCTTCGCGCCTTCGAACCAGGCGCATCGCTCCGCGCAGACCGTGCTGTGGCAGATCACTGAGGCGCTGGTGCGTCTCGTCGCGCCCATCCTCAGCTTCACCGCCGACGAGGTATGGGAGCACCTGCCCGCCGTCGCAGGCCGTGAGGCCAGCGTGCACCTGGCGCAGTTCCCCAAGCCGGAAGAGATCTTTTCCGAAGATCCGGCTCCTGTCATCGAAGAGTGGAAGAGATTGTTCGCGATTCGGGATGTGGTCTTCGCCGAAATCGAGATGGAGCGCAAACAGGGCAAGATCGGCAAAGGCCTCGACGCCAGGGTGGAGGTTCTCGCCAGTGCAGAGGACGCCGCGTTTCTCAATTCGCATTCGAAAGACGCTCTGGCAGAATTCCTCAACGTGTCCGCGATAGAAGTTCGGCCCGCGAGCGGCATGAATGAAGACGACGCGCCCGCGCGGCTCGCGGCCATCGCGTCTCAGGCCAAAGGCACGAAGTGCAACCGCTGCTGGCGGTATACAGAGGACACGGCCGATTACGGCGCCTGGCACGCCGTGTGCGCGCGTTGCAGATCCATGCTCGTTGAGATGAGCATTGCGCCGCCCCAGCCGGCAGATGACGCCCCGGTGGACGCGCCGACGCAGCCGGAGGCCCGCAAGTGAGCCTGTTTCGAGACTGGCCCGCACCGCGTCGCCTTCCCTGGCTTCTGCTTATCTCCTTTGCGGTGATCGCCGCCGACCGCTGGACCAAGACCTGGGTCTCCCGGCACATCCGGCTCGGCGGCGCCATCCCCGTCGTCGACCACGTGCTCCGCATCTCGCACTGGACCAATGAGGGAGCGGCGTTCTCGCTCTTCGCCAACACTGCTTCGCACAGCACGGTACGCTGGGGACTCATCATCTTCACCCTCGTTGCGGCAGTCGCCGTCTTCATCGCCCTCTTGCACTTGGGCAACCGCATTACACTCACTTCCATTGCGCTTGCGCTCATTCTCGGCGGCGCTCTCGGCAACGCCCACGACCGAATCGCCTACGGCTCGGTCGTCGATTTCATCGAGGTCCACATCTTCAGCTATCACTGGCCCGACTTCAATGTGGCCGATTCCTCCATCGTTACTGGCGCCTGCCTGCTGTTTCTTGAGTCGTTGCTGCCGCGAAAGAAGTCCGGCTCCTAGTCGTCTTTGCGGGGAGGACGGCGGTATATAACCGCAACCGGCCGGTATAATTGGTCGGACCACGAAGCCCTTCACCGGAGTCTGACGAAATGCCTTCCGAAAGCGGCGGCTCCCAGGTTTCAGTTGCCGGCGCGGCGCCGGCAGAACGCATGTCACACCAGCGATGGGTGATTTGCGCTCTGCTATTTTTCGCTACGGTGATCGCGTATGTCGACCGAGCCGTGATCGCCAACCTGAAGAACACTCTTGAAGGCGTCATTCCGGGACTGAACGACTTCAAGTACGGCATCATCACCGTCGCATTTCAGCTGGCCTATGGAATTGCCATGGTGGTTGCAGGCGGATTGACTGACAAGCTGGGCACACGCAAGGCTTTCGCAATCGCCATATGCCTGTGGAGTGTGGCTGCCATGCTGCCGGGCGCTGCGTTTTCGGTGGCCAGCTTCGCCGCGGCCATGTTCCTGCTCGGCCTGGGAGAGGCCGCCAACTTCCCCGCCTGCATCAAGACAGTCGCCGAGTGGTTCCCCAAGCGCGAACGCGCCTACGCCACCGGACTCTTCAACTCCGGCGCCAACGTGGGCAACATGGTAGCGCCGGTGGTGGTGACGGCATTTGTGGCCATGTTCAGCCAGTGGAGCATTTTGGGGCCGGCAAAAGCCTGGCGTGGCACTTTCGTCGTCGCTGGCGCCATGGGCTTTGTGTGGCTTGCATTCTGGCTGACCGTTTATCACCGGCCCGAGGAAGATCGCCGCGTCTCCAAGTCCGAACTCGCGCTCATCCTCAGTGATCCCGGCGAGAAGATCCAGAGCGTGCCGTGGAGCCACGTGGTGCCCTGCAAAGAAGCCTGGGCATTTGCCGTGGCCAAGTTCCTCACCGACCCCATCTGGTGGTTCTACCTTTTCTGGATTCCTGGCTACTTGCAGACCGCCTTTCATTTGACTCTCGCGCAGATCCGAATTCCGGTCGTCCTAGCCTACGCCATTTCGATCATCGGCAGCGTGGGCGGCGGCTGGATCTCGGGAGCCCTGATTAATCGTGGAGTCGCGCCGAATCTGGCCCGCAAAGGCACGATGCTGCTTTGTGTATTGTGCATCGCACCCATTTTTGCAGCGCCGTTTATCCATCACCTTTGGGTGGTCGTGGCGTTGCTGGGGCTGGCCACCGCCGGGCACCAGGGATGGTCGGCTACGCTCTTCACGCTGCCCTCCGACATGTTTCCCAAGGCTGCGGTGGCTAGCGTTACCGGGATCGGAGGCATGGCGGGAGCGATCGGTGGAGTGCTGCTCTTGTTTAGCGCGGGTGCCATCGTTCAAAAAACGCATAGCTATGTAACGCTGTTCATCATCGCCTGCCTCGCCTACCCGGTGGCGCTGCTCATCATCCATGCCATCGCGCCCAAGCTGGCGCCGGCGCGGCTCGATTCGCCTGCTGTGTAAGAATCAGGAAATGGGCCGCTGAAGCTGTTCTACGCGGCGGCCAATCTCCGAAGCCCGAAAAACGGCGCTTATGATCCGTTCCCTGCCGATGCGGTTTATTGCCCCGAGGAACCTGATGCATCTCCCGAGATTCGTCCCATTTTTCCGCGCGTGTACGTGCGCCGCTGGCATTTTTGTCTGCGTTCTCTTCGGCGTTGCCGGCAAGGCAAACGCTCAACGGTTGCCCACCACGGTTGTGCCAACGCACTACACCCTTGCGCTCACCCCCGACCTCAAGAACGCCACGTTTACCGGCGTTGAATCCATCGACGTGAATATCGCCCAGGCCACCAAGACGATCACTCTCAATGCCATTGAGCTCGCCTTCCAATCTGTCACCATCTACCCCAACGGCCCGCAACAAACGGGCACGGTGAGCCTCGACGAGGAAAGGCAGCAGGCGACGTTTACCTTCCCGTCTGTCATCCCTGCCGGCAATGCAACCATCGAGATTCGCTACACCGGAATTCTCAACAATGAGCTCCGCGGCTTTTATCTCTCAAAAACCGCGCGCCGCAACTATGCCGTCACGCAGTTTGAAGCCACCGACGCCCGCCGCGCTTTTCCCTGCTTCGACGAGCCTGCATTCAAGGCCCGATTCGACATCACTCTGAGCATCGACGCCAGCGATACGGCCATCTCCAACACCTCCATCGTCTCTGACACGCCGGGCCCCGGCGAAGGCAAGCACACGCTCGCATTCGCTACCACGCCCAAAATGTCCAGCTACCTCGTCGCCTTCTTGGTCGGCGACTTTCAATGCGTGAGCGATCAATCTGACGGCGTCGATCTGCGCGTATGCGCCACACCCGACAAGGTTGCGTACACATCGTTTGCCCTCGGCATAGCCAAGTATGCGCTACATTACTACGACGATTACTTCGGCATTCACTTTCCCCTCAAGAAGCTCGACCTGATCGGCATTCCCGACTTCGAGGCGGGCGCCATGGAAAACTTCGGCGCGATTACGTTTCGGGAAACCGATCTGCTGGTCGACCCCAGGACCGCGTCGCTGCATACCCAAACCAACGCTGCTCTCGCGATCACGCATGAGATGGCCCACCAGTGGTTCGGCGACCTCGTGACCATGCAGTGGTGGAACAACATCTGGCTCAACGAAGGCTTCGCCACGTGGATGGAAAACAAGCCCGTGGCCGCAATGCATCCCGAATGGAACATTCCGCAACTCGTCGCCGGAAACGAACAAAACACTCTCGACGTGGATGCCCAGCCCACGACCCGCCCCATCCGCGCCGAGGCCGATACGCCGGCCGAGATCAACCAGATGTTCGATTCGATCGCCTACGGCAAAGCCAGTAACGTGCTCTTGACGGTCGAGAACTATCTGGGCGAAGAAACTTTCCGCAAGGGTGTTCATGCCTACCTGGCCGCGCACGAATACGGCAATGCGACGGCGGAGGACTTCTGGAACACGCAGACGGCCGTGAGCCACAAACCAGTCGATAAGATCATGGAATCGCTGGTGGAGCAGCCGGGCGTGCCCGTCATCACCTTCGGACCTCCGGCGGCGGGCAAGGTTCCGGTCGCGCAGTCGCGCTTCTTCCTGAGCCCGAGCGTCACGCCGAACCCTGAACAGAAATGGACGTTACCAGTTTGCTTCAAGGCCGTTCAGGATGCGAGAGACTGCGAATTGCTGACTCCTGCGACCGCGAGCCTCCAGGCTCCCGCTGGTGGCGTAATCTTCGCCAATGCCGGCGGCAAGGGCTATTACCGCAGCGCCTACGCGCCCGCGCAATATCAAGCGCTCGTGGAACATGTCGAATCCGGTCTCACTCCCGCAGAACGCATCAGCCTCATCGGCGACGAATGGGCGCAGGTGCGCGCTAACAAAGCCACCGTTGGCGACTATCTGAACCTCGTAGCCGCACTCAAGTCCGATCCCAATGCCGACGTGCTTTCCACCGCCTTTGACAGTCTGGACGACATTGCCGACCAAGTGGCGTCAACCAAGGAACAGCGCGACGCGCTCGCTCACTGGATTCGAAACAACTTTGCGCCGGAGTATGCCCGGCTCGGTTCTCCTTCTCCTGACGACTCACCCAACACGCGACAGTTGCGCGCTCAACTCTTCGCGATGCTCGGCTATCACGGAGATGATTCCGGCATCGTTGCGCAGGCAAATGAGATTGCCAGCCGCTATATCGCCAATCCCACATCGGTTGACCCGAACCTAGGCCGCGCCGCGCTTGCCGTTGCCGCAGAAAATGGCGACGCTGCACTCTTTGACAAGTTGCAGGGCGTATACGAAACTTCCACCGATCCCATCTTTCAAGAGGCGGCGCTCTACCTGCTCGTGCAATTCACGAATCCCACGCTCCTGAACCGCGCTCTTAACTATGCGATTTCGAGCAAAGTGCGCAACCAGGATACGGCCATTCTCTTCGACTACGGCCTCCAGATTCCAGAGAACCGCGAACAGACGTGGCAATTCATCAAGACGCACTGGAACCAGGTGAAGGCGCAGCTGACCACGGATTCCGGCACATACGTCGTGTCTGGGGCCGGCAGCTTCTGCAGCCCTGAGGCTCACGACGACGTGAAAAGCTTTTTCGATTCCCATCCGGCCCCAGACGCCAACGTCGCCCTGAAACACGCGCTTGAGCATATCGACGAATGCGCCGAGTTCCGGAAGTTGCAGGAGCCGAACCTGAAGACTTGGATCCCCTCGCAGCCTGACTTGTAAATCGGGATTAGCTACAGCCACCGCAGCCGCTCGCAGGCCGCGTCCAGCTCCACATCCCGCTTGGCGAAGCAGAAGCGAAGCAGATTTTCGCCGCGTCCCGGGCGGAAGAACGCCGATCCCGCGACCGCAGCAATTCCGGTCGTCCGCAGCAGGGACCGCGCCTTTTCAGCCGCAGTTTTGCCGGGCAAACGCTCGGCGCTGGCCATGATGTAATACGCGCCCGAAGGTACGGACGGATCCATTCCCGCGTCTTCCAGCGCGCTCAGCAGGCGGCCGCGCTTCGACTCGTGATCGGCGGCGATCTGCTTGTAGAAGGCCTTCGGCAACTGCTCAATGCCCACCGCCGTGGCGATCTGGAAGGGCGCGGGCGCGCACACATAGGTCAGGTCGTGAAAATGCGCCATCGCCGGCATCCAGCGCACATCGGCGGTCGCATAGCCAACGCGCCACCCCGTAATCGAAAACGTCTTGCTATAGCCGGAGACCACGATCGTGCGCTCGCGCATGCCCGGCAGCGTGGCCGGGCAGATGTGCCGCGCGCCATCGTAAACGAAGTACTCGTAAATCTCATCGGTAATCAGAAACAGGTCGCGTTCGACGGCGAGCTGGGCCACCGCTTCGAGCTCGGGTAAGGTGAAGATCTTACCGCTCGGATTCGCCGGCGAATTCAGCAGAATGGCGCGCGTGCGTGATGTGACGGCGGCGCGCATGGCATCCACATCGAGCTGCCAGTCGGGTTCAGCGAGCGCCACCAGGACCGGGTTCACGCGCAGCGATTTGAGCGTGTTCACGTGGTAGCCGTAGAACGGCTCGAATAGCACCACCTCATCGCCGGGATTCAGCAGTGCCATGGCCGCCGCGTGCAATCCGGCGGTCGCGCCTGAGGCTACCATCACTTCATTTTCAGCTTCGTAGCGCAGGCCGTAGTCGCGCATCTGTTTGGCCGCGACCGCTTCGCGCAGCCGCGCAATGCCGTCGCACCGCGTATAGATGTTCTGTCCCTCGCGGATGGCTTGCACGGCCGCAGCTTCAACGACCTCGGGCACCGGCGTATCGCATACACCCTGTGCAAGGTTGATGCCGCCCATGCGATCGCATTCCGTCGTCATGGCGCGGATCTCGGATTGAAACGTCTCAGGCGCCAGCGAGCTCAGGGCCAGGCGCGAGCTGGGTATGGTTGCGGTCGCCAATGGGACGGGCACGGGGAAGATCCTTCATCTCCATCATATTACGGAGCCTAAAACTTGAGTGACTGCGGTCGCAGCCAGGGATGGCGCTGCCGTAGTATCTTGCAGGAAGAATCGATGCATGAGCTTTCCATCGCGGCGAGCATTGTGGAGGCGGTGACCGAGTCGGCAGCCCCCTATCCCGGCGCGCGTGTGAAAGAAGTGCGCCTGCGGGTGGGCGCGCTGGCATCGGTCATCGAGGATTCGCTTCAATTCTGCTGGCAACTGGCCACCGAAGACACGCCGCTGACGGGATCTGTGCTGGTGATCAACAAGCTGCCGGTGATTGTGCATTGCGAGGCCTGCGGTGTGGATGCCGAGATTGACGGCGTGCAGAGTTTTCGCTGTCCTCGCTGCGGTGAACTGGCTGCCGATCTCCGCCAGGGGCGCGAGCTGGAGATCGAGTCGATTGAACTGGAAGATCCTGAGCCCGCACAACCCGGAGCCGGCGCGCGGGAACAGGCTGAGGAGCGAATATGACGACCCGGATCGTAGAGCTGCGGCGGGGAATCCTGAAGAAGAACGACGAACTGGCAGCGGGACTGCGCGATCGCTTCACGTCGGCTGGAGTGCTGGTGCTGAACCTCGTTTCCAGCCCCGGAACAGGCAAGACCGCGTTTCTGGAACGCACGCTGTGCGAACTGCGCGGCCGTGGAAAGCATGCGGCGGCGCTGGTGGGCGACCTCGAGACCGATAACGACGCGCGGCGTCTAGCCGCGAGCGGCGCACCTGTGCGCCAGATCAACACGCACGGCATCTGCCACCTCGACGCCGAAATGGTCGGCAAGCATCTCGAAGGTTGGGAGGGTGTTGCGCTTGCCGGGCTCGACTATCTCTTCATTGAAAACGTCGGAAACCTGGTTTGCCCGTCGAGCTACGACCTGGGCGAGCGCATTCGGGTTGTGCTGTTGAGCGTGACGGAAGGCGAAGACAAGCCGCTCAAGTATCCGGGACTGTTCAACTCCGCCGATGCCGCGGTGATCACCAAGATCGATCTCGCCGGCCCATGCGGATTTGACCGCGAGGTTGCCCTCCGCAATATCAACGAAGTCCGCCCTGGCATCCGCGTCTTTGAAACCTCGGCCAAAACCGGCGCCGGAATGGACGAGTGGCTCACGTATCTCGCAGAGCAGCGAACCCGCTGAGCCAGTTTCCGCGCTATGCTCGCTGACCGCGCGTCCGGGCAGGATGAAAGATTCGTCTTGACGTCCGCAGGCGCGAGGTTGATGATGGAGCCGTGCGCAGGCTGGACGAAATCGTTTAACCCGCGCGCGAATCAGCTATCCCACCAGACCGCATCCGAAGAGAATCCCCGGTCTAAAACCTTCACGGACTCCCTGCCCCTGCGCTCCTGATGCAGCAACGCGGTTGTGTTGCCGCAAGCAGGGATGGATCGGTCTTCCCCCGCTCCGCAGTCGTTCCCGCGCGGCATACACCGGCGCCACGAATTCATTCCCCCTCGCAATTCATTGAAAGCAAACCATAGGAGGGATCACACGATGGCTATTCGTCATCTGCTTTGGGGTGCCGCTCTCGCGGCGGCGCTCCCTGTGACGCTTGTTGCTCAACAGGCGCCGACTGGCTTTCACAGCGTTACCTGCGTCAAGGTGAAGCCCGGCAAAACTGCGGACTTCAACGCCTTCGTCAACGGCGACATTCGCAAATACGAGCAATCGCGCGTGGACTCGGGCGCCATTTCCGGCGCGCTTGTGTTACGCACCATTAGTCCTGGCGGCTCGGACGCAGAATGCGACTACACGTTCGTTACGTTTTATTCCGGTCTGCCCAACGCCCCCATGAGCGACGATGAATTAGTCGCTGCTCTCAAAAAAGCCGGCATCAGTTCCTCGCTCGAGGAGTGGCGGCAGGAGCACCAGGCCGTGGGCGATCTGGTCTATAACACCATCGACCAGGTCGCCTTGCAGGTCGGCAGAGCCAAAGAGGGCGACTACATTGTCGTCAACGACATGAAGGTCACCAACGAGAACGATTGGATCGACCACCAAAAGAAGCTTTGGCAGCCCATCTTCGAAGACGGCCTCAAGGATGGCTCAGTAGACGGATGGGCCGTGATTGTGCAGTTCATGCCCCGCGGAACCAAAGATAAGCACATCACGTACACAGTCGACATCTACCCCAATTGGCAGGCGGTCTATAAATTCTTCGGCCCGGGTTTCGACGATCGCTGGAAGAAGATTCATCCCGATGTCCCCATCGGAGAAAGCATGACGGAAGAGCAGAAATTCGACACCATCGAACACACCACCCTCTTGAAAGTCGTTGCCTCAATCGAACCTTCAAAATAACCCGGCTCGCCGCCAAAACCAGATGGCCGCGCCAACACTAACGCGGCCTTTCCGGTTTCAACGCCGGCGCTGGAACCCGCCGCAGATTTGGACGTTGCACAAACAGGGCCCCGGGGGTTACCTTTCAGCTAAGGTCGGTAGCACAAGATGTGTCCCTTGGATTGCCCAGGGCAGAATGACGCTGCAGAAGAGCGCTCGTCGCGGAGTTTTGCCCAAAATATCTTTGACCGGCTCTTCGATTTCTCGCCGGACGCGATTCTTGTTACCGATGCCGACGGCGTGATGCGCGCGGCGAATCCGCGCGCCGAAGAGTTGTTCGGCTATAGCAGCCAGGAGCTCTACGGCAAGCACGTCGAGATGCTTTTGCCCGCGCGTTTCCGCGGCGGGCATCCGCGCCATCGCGAAAACTACAGCGCCCATCCCCGTACCAGGCAAATGGGCGCGGCAATGAATCTCTTTGGCCTCCGCAAAGACGGCTCGGAATTCCCAGTCGACATCATGCTCAAGCCGATGCAGGCCGAATCCGGCTCGGCGGTGGTGAGCTTCATTCGCGATGTGACAGAGCAGCGCGCCGCTCAGGAGGAGGTGCGGCTGAACGACCTGCGCCTGAGATCGATCTTGGACAGCGTCGGCGAGTACGCCATCTATATGCTCGATCGCGATGGCCACGTCCTCACTTGGAACCCCGGTGCGGAACACATCAAGGGTTATACGGCCGATGAAGTGCTGGGCCTGCACTTTTCCCGTTTCTTTACGCAAGAGGATTCCGATCGCGGCCAGCCCGGCGAATTATTGCGCCAGGCGACGGCCAAAGGGCGCGTGGAAGAAGAGGGCTGGCGCGTGCGCAAGGATGGCTCCCGCTTCTGGGCGAATGTGGTCATTACCGCGATCCATGACAGCACCGGAGCGGTGACCGGGTTCGCAAAAGTGACCCGCGACGTTACCGGGCAGAAGCAGGCGCAGGAGTCGGTAATCGCCGAGCTCAGCGGGCTGCTGCTCGCGAACGTCGACATTCGCAAGCTCCTGGGCGCTTTTTCTGCCAGCATCAATCATGCCGTTCCCCATGATGCTGCCACCCTGGGCTTGTATGACGAGGCTACGAACAAGCTGCGCATCCAGTTTCTCGCTTCCGCAGTCGACTCCGGCACCAGCCAGGGCGAAGTGCTGCTCGACGCGGATGCGTCGCCCGCCGGGCAGGCCTTCCGCACTCGCCGTCCCGTGATCCTGAACAAAATTGACCGGTGGCCCTTTGCTCCCGAATCGATCAAGCATCTCACCAGCTTGGGCATGCGGTCCGGTCTGTGGGTTCCGCTCATTCATCGTGAGCGCACGCTGGGCACGATTACGGTGGCCAGTCGCAATGAGAACGCATTCTCGCAGCACGATGCCGAGATGCTCACCCAGGTGGCAGGCCAGGTGGCCATGGCCGTGAACAACGCCCTGGCGTTTAAGCAGATTGCCGAGCTACGCGACCGCCTGACCCAGGAGAAGCAGTATCTCCAGGATGAAATCAATCTCGAGCACCGCTTTGAGGACATCGTGGGCGAAAGCACTGGCCTGCGCAACGTGCTGCGCGAGATTGAAACCGTGGCGCCCACCGACGCCACCGTCCTCATCCAGGGCGAAACAGGAACCGGCAAAGAGCTGCTGGCGCGAGCCCTTCATCGCCTGAGCCCCCGCAGCGAGCGTACTTTTATCAAGCTCAACTGCGCAGCCATTCCTGCTGGATTGCTGGAAAGCGAACTCTTCGGCCACGAGAAGGGCGCGTTCACCGGCGCCATCGCGCGCAAAATCGGCCGCCTCGAGCTGGCGCACGACGGCACGCTGTTTCTCGACGAGGTGGGCGAGATGCCGCTCGACCTGCAACCGAAGTTGTTGCGCGCCCTGCAGGAGCGGGAAATCGAACGGCTGGGCGGAACGCGGCCGATTCCCGTCAACGTGCGCCTCATTGCCGCCACCAATCGCGACCTGGCCAAAATGGTCGCCGAAAAGGAGTTTCGCAGCGACCTCTTTTACCGCCTCAAAGTCTTCCCGGTCTTTGCGCCGCCGTTGCGCGACCGCGCCGCCGATATTCCCGTCCTCGTGCGCCACTTTGTCTCGCGCCACGCCCGCCGCATGGGCAAAACCATCGAGACCATTCCCGATGAGGCGATGGAGGCGCTATTGGCATGGAAGTGGCCGGGCAACATTCGCGAGCTCGAGAACTTCCTGGAGCGCTCCGTCATCCTTACCCGCGGACCGGTTCTCCACGTGCCGCTGGCCGAGCTCGAAGCCATGGAAGAAGAGGAAGAGGAAGAAGCAGCAATCGCCAATCCCACACTCCACGCCGCCGAACGCGAACATATCCTGCGCGCCCTGCGCGAGGCCAAAGGGATCATCGGCGGACCCGGCGGCGCAGCCGACCGCCTCGGCCTGAAACGCACCACGCTCAACTCCAAAATGAAGAAGCTCGGCATCGAGCGCGGCGACTATATGTAAGCTTTCGTCGTGGCTCCGGTGGTGTAGGCACCCGGCCCGCCAACTTCCCAACCCGCCAACGTGTGCGGAGCACACGCAAACTTGCCATCTCTGCTTGAGAAAGCCGCTGCACAATTCATTTAACTGCCTCACTAAAACAGTCTGAAAATTCTTCGCCGCGACTGCCCATCGTCGCAGTGACGAAATATCGTCGTCGTCACCTCGTCACGGCGCAAGCGTCGTCAAGCACTGAGCGACGCTCTACAAAAAAATAACCGCTTTGCTTTCAACGCAGCTCACGGATTGCCGCGCCTCGGTTGAAGTTTGGCACGCGTCGTGCCTTATCACTTGCGTGGCGCAGGACGGGCCAGCAAATGCTTCGAATCACAGTAGATGAAAATCCGGAAACAGTCGTGATCAAGCTGGAAGGGCGCGTTGCCGGACCCTGGGCGGTCGAACTTGGCCGCCTGTGGGAAGAGAAAGCTCCGGTGGTTGCGAAGAAAAAGCTGGCCATCGATTTGCGGGAAACCACTTTCGCCGACGCCGGCGGAATGCGGGTATTGAAAACCATCTACTCTCAAACGGGAGCCGCACTCCTGACCGGCACACCCTGGACCGAATACCTTGCCGAAGAAGTAGCGCGCAAGAACGAACAACAAACGGAGTTGGAGGGCTGAAATGTACAACGGACACGAAACAACGAACCAGGCGAATCTTTCTTCTTACCGGAAGAGCGAATTCTTCAAGGCTTTGTCGCCCGCGGCGCTGGCTGATCTTGAACCGCTGCTTGCGGGGTCCAGCTATTCCCCCGGCATGGTTCTCTTCAGTGAAACGCAGCCCACCTCGGGCATCTATGTTGTGCTCGAAGGCGAGGTCAAGCTCTCCATTAACTCTGCTGAAGGCCGCCGCCTAGCATTCCACATCGCCAAAGCCGGCGAAGTACTTGGCCTTTCCTCCACGCTTTCAGGCGGCTCTTACGAAATGACCGCCGATACGCTTTACCCGGCAAAAATCGCGCACATCTCGCGCCAGGTTTTCATGCAGTTCCTTTCGCGTCACGCCGAGGTCTACCCCATCGTGATTCGCGAAGTGAGCCACAGCTTCAACCTGGCATGCGAGCAGCTTCGCATGGTGGGCCTCTCAACCTCGGTGCCCGAGCGGCTGGCGCGCCTTCTGTTGGTGTGGAGCGACGAGGCAGGCCCGAAATCCGAGCGGCCCACACGTTGCCGCCTGTCGATGACCCACGAAGAGATCGGTGAATTCATCGGCGCTTCGCGTGAAACCGTCACGCGTACGCTGAGCATCTTCAAGAATCGTCACCTCGTTGCACAGCACGGCTGCACGCTCACCATCCCCAACCGCGTCGCCCTAGAGAGCTACGCGCGCGGGTAGATCAGACCGATCTTCACGGGATTTCCAAGGGGGAAAGGCACGACTGGGGACATTGCCGCACGTCCCGAAACACGGAAAGTGGTTCCAATGGCTGTTCGCCTGGGCCGCGTGGTGTGGAAGGCATCACGCAGCCCAGCCGAACGGCCGAATTGTTTGTAGCGCCGGTCTCCTGACCGGCTGTCGTCCGGACCTCCCGGCCCGCACAATCTTGCATAGCCGCAATTCCCGCCCTCAGGCAACATAAACACACAACCAGCTCGCGGCTAGAAGCTAGGAGTTGGAAGCTGCCTTTTTCAGTGCCAGCCGCGCCGCGTGGTAGCCGCACATTCCGTGCACGCCGCCTCCTGGCGGAGTTGACGACGAACACAGAAACAGATTCGGCGTGCTCGTGGCATAACCGCTTGACGTGGGCCGGAAAAGCATCTGCCGCATCGTCATGGCGCCCCCGCTGATGTCGCCGCCCAAAAGATTCGCATCTGCCGCCTCAAGATCGGCCGGCGTGGAAACGTGCCGCGCCAGGATGCAGTCGCGGAATCCCGGCGCGAACCGCTCGATCTGCGCTTCGATTCGCTCCGACATGTCGAACGTCGATCCGTTGGGCACGTGACAATACGCCCACAGCACGTGCTTGCGCTCAGGCGCGCGCGTGGGGTCGACCAGCGTGGGCTGCGCTGCAAGCACGAACGGCTTCTCAGCGCAGTTGCCGCGCGCCACCGCATCCTCTGCCTCGGCGATCTCCTCAATCGTGCCTCCGAGGTGGACCGTGATCGCGCGATAGCAGTCGGCCGATCGCCATGGAACGGGCTGCGAAAGAGCGTAGTCGACCTTGAAGACACCGGGGCCGCGCTGGAACTGTTCGAGCGACTTACGATAGTCCGGCTTCAGCCGCTCGCCGGCAATCGCGAGCAGTTGCCGCGTCGCAGTGTCGAAGAGCACAACGGCGCTGTCGGCTTCCAGCTCGCGAAAGGCAGCCGCATCAATCCGCCGCGAGGTGTGTACTGTGCCGCCAAGCGACTCCAGGTAGCGTACGAGCGCCAGCGAAAGAGCGCTGGCCCCGCCGCGCGGGATGGGCCAGCCCACTGCGTGAACCGTAATGCCGAACAGCAGCCCGATGGTCGCGCTCAACGGCCGGTCGAAGCTGAGAAAAGAATGACCCGCCAATCCCGCAAAGATGGCTCGCGTGCGCGGCTTGGTGAAGTGGCTCCGCGCGAACGAATTCGCAGATTGAAATGCGGTCATTCCGAAAGAAGCCATACGAAATGGATAATTCGGAATGCGCAGCGCGGGCGCTAAAACATCTTCTGCAAAATCGCTCCAGTGAACCACCGCCGGCTCGACCAGCCGCCTCCACTCGCGGCCGTCAAGGCCCAGCAATCGCTCGGCCTTGGCCAAATCGTGGTCCAAAACTACGGCACTGCCATCGTCGAGCGGGTGAGCCAGCGGTGCTTCGCCATGGATCCATTCCAATCCGAAGTCCGCAAGCGGAAGCGCACTGAAGAACGGAGATCCCGCCGCAAACGGGTGCACCGCCGATCCAAAATCGTGCAGATACCCAGGGAGCGTCAACGGCAGCGTTCGCGCTGCGCCGCCTGGCTCGGCCTCTGCTTCGAAGACCTCAACTTGCAGCCCCGCTTGCGCCAGCACGATCGCTGCCGCCAATCCGTTAGGCCCCGATCCGATCACACTGGCGCGTTTCATCCGAGGATCCTTCCCTGTTCTCTTCTCTCTGCTCTCTTTTCTCTGCCTACTCGTGCGGCGCAAGCTCCTGCGGCCACTCCACCACGGCAAAATGGCCGTCTGCGGTCATCGTCAGCTCCGGCGCGTAGAGCCCCAGATCTTCGCGGCGCCACCAGTTACCCGTGCTCCGCTTCTCTTCCATTGAGGTGAACCAATACTGCCACAATACTGCACGAACATACCGCGGAGGAACCTGCGGAAACGGATCGCCGCGGAACAGCGAAAGTACATCGGCGTCGCCCACCAGCAATCGCTCTTCTGTGATCGGCACAATATCATTCTCGCGCCAGCCGCCGAGCGAAGCGAACCACAGGTTCCAATCGAAACGTGGCTGATAGGGCGCATAGATGCCCGGCGCCTCGTTCAGCGCCTGCGGCTTGTTGCGGAAGGGATATGCGGTCCAGTTGGTGCCGTCGTTCGATCCCTGGAACTCGATCTCGTAGCGGCCACGCGTCATCACGGCAAACAGGCCGTATTGGTTTGCAATGCGGAACGGCTCGAGCGCAATGATGGGCTTCACAGGTAGCGGAACCTCGTGCAGTGGGATGCCCATCATTTCTGCGGCTGTGTCGTAGGCAATCCATGTCAGCAGCACCGCGGTCAGGGCCAGCCGCAAGGCCCGCCAGTGAAAGCCAAGCCGCCGGCGCCAGGTTGGCCGTGCAGAGTGGCTTTCCTCCGGCTCCCCCTCCATTTTCGTTTCGTCGCTTTCGCTCGCTGCCACGATTGACAACGGACGCTCTTCTTCGGGCTCGGGTTGCACCGCCAGCTCCGGCTCGTGTGGGCGAAAACGCGCAGGAACAAATCGCAGCAAGAACTTGTCATCGAGCAGCAGAATGCCCAGCGCAAGCACCAGGTAATTGAGAAACGCGTAATTTGCGGTGAGAATCACGCCAATCTCCCACGGCGTGACGATAAAGAAGCAGACCAGGCGCACTCGCCGCGGAAAAAACATCATGAGCACCAGGCCGAGTTCCATCCCCAGCGTTCCGGCCGCCGTGGCCACCTGGAACCAATGCGGAAGATGCTGCACATACCAGCCAGCCCACGTAGGCAACGGTCCGTTCTGGTAGTACTCGTCCATGGCTGTAAGGTGGCGCCATTCCGGATCTCCGCTCGCCAGCTTCACCATGCCCGATTCGAAGTAGATGCGGAACCACTCCCACTGCAGAAGAAACCAGCTTGCGCGCACGGGCGGATGATCTGCGCCCCATCCAGGCAGCAGGCCCGGCGGGGCAAAAAACAGCGCCAGGAATCCGGCTTCGAGCAGCATGCCGTCAGACTGGTAGCTCGAAAATACCTGCGTCGCGCCAACGAAGGAAAGAAAACACAGAAAGCAGATGAAGAAGCTCAACCTCGGCCACAGGTTCAGGAACGCAACCACCGATGCGATCAGCCCGATCCACGTGATCGCCATCAGCATCGTCGAGCTGGACGAAATCCAGTAAAGCGTCGGCGCGTACCAGTAACGCGGAGCACCTAATTGCTCCGCGATGGCCGCCAGGTATTGCTGCGCGGGCTGGATCCCTTCTGGGCCGATCAGTCCTTTGATCTGGAAGAGGAGTGAATAAAACGCGGAGAAATAGATGATCGCCAGCGCGCGCAAAAAAATCCAGCGCGGAATGAGCCGCCCGCGCGGTCCACGGCGCGAATCGAACAGCCACCTTACAACGTTGACGGGATTCAGACGGTTCACGTCTCGAACAGGATACCCGCTCGCCAACCGCCTGTCATAAATGAATTCGCTGCGGCCTCGCCCGTTCAAAATCCAGGGTGGTTGACCCCTCCGCGCCAATGGAGTATCAAGGCTTGGTGATGATCCGACCTCATTTTGCCTCTGTAATCGCCTTGGGATCGACTCTTTGCACGTGCCTTGCTGCCGTGCGGCTCGCTGCTCAGCCTTCCTCCTCGCCGCAAACCGTGGCTACCGCCCCAGAAGGCCGAGCCGCAAATCCGGCCAATCAGGGGCGCCTCGCGCTCGATCAATACCTCGACGGCATCGCGGCGCAATTTGAAGCGAATCGCTCTGCCGCAGTCGCCGCGGTTCACACACGCGCCCAGGCTGAAGCGCGCCAAGCGAAAGTGCACGCGCAGATTCTCTCGCTGATTGGCGCTCTGCCAGCGCGCACTCCGCTCGATGCAAAAGTTGTTGGCGAAACGCCGGCCGACGGCTTTCGCATTCGCAAGGTGCTCTTTGAGAGCCAGCCGAAGTTCTACGTCACCGCATTGCTCTACGTTCCTGACGGCCAGCCAGCCACTGGCAAGCGTGCCGCGATTCTCATGACGCCCGGCCACGCGGCAAGCGGTGAAGCAGGCGATGCGCCCATGGCTGCGATCTTCGCTCGCAATGGATTCATCGTGCTCTCCTACGATCCCATCGGGTAGGGCGAGCGATTGCAGTATCCCGATCCGGCCAAACCCGGCGAGTCATTAGCCATGCGGCCCACCGGCGAGCACGGCGAGGCGAGCCTGCAACCCATGCTGATTGGCGAGACATTTGCCAAGTACGAGATCTGGGACGCGATGCGCGGTGTGGATTACCTCGCGTCTCTTCCCGACGTCGATCCGCACCGTATCGGCGCATTTGGCTGCTCCGGGGGAGGCACGGTCACTGCGCTCACCGGCGCGCTCGACACGCGCATCGCAGCCATCGGCACGGCGTGCTACATCACCTCGTTCGACGCCCTGCTTCCCGCTCTCGGCCCGCAGGATGCCGAGCAGTCCACGCCGCGCTTCATCTCCTCGGAGCTCGGCTTTCCCGACTGGATCGAGCTCGCCGCGCCGCGCCCATATGCCGTCATCTCGACGTACTCTGACATGTTTCCCATCGCCGGTGCGCACAGCACCGTGATCGAGGCTCGCCGCTTCTATTCGCTCTTCGATCCGGCGAGCACAGGAACGCCAGTGGACAACAATCCACCCTCCGCTCCGCCCACGCCCACCGAGCCTGCACTCAACACCGACACCACAAACCGCGTGTCTCCGCAAGCTCGCTTCCAGTGGATCACCGGACCCGGCCACCATGGCGCGCTCATGCCCATCATGAGCAACATCGTCAGCTTCTTCATGCGCAACCTTGAACCCGGCGAAGACGCCGACCACCCAAATGTTCCCCCCGGCAACAGCCCGAGAGATGCGATGGCCTTGCTCGCGGGCATTCCAAAGGATGCCTTCCAGGTGACTTCATCGGGCCAGGTTGCTACCAGCTTTCCTGGCTGCGCCACAGTCTTCACGCTGAACGAAAAACATGCGGCGCGGATTGTGCCCGCGCACCGGCCCCCAATTGCACTCGACCGGCTCCGTTCTCTCATTCGCGACGAAACCGGCGCCGACTCCGCGCCGGGTGCGTCAAAATTCGACACCGATCTGCTGGCGGAAAACTCCGGCCCCATTGCTCTGCCCACCGCCGGTGGTTTGGGTCTTGAAGGCGATCTTGCCGTTCCCCCAACACCAGGCCGCCATCCTGCGGTTCTGCTGCTGGTTCCTGACTCGATTCACGGAACCAGCCCGACCGCGCAAGCCAGCCGCGCGAAGTTCGACGCACTCGCGGCCCAGGGCAACGCGGTGCTTGCCGTCACCCCGCGGCCTTCGCCTTGCGGCACAGACGATATGAAAGCGCCGCTTCTCGGGCCGTTTTACCTGCTCAGCCTCCGTGCCTACCTTGCAGGCCGCACGCTCGTGGGCCTGCGCGCGGATGATGCGATCCGCGCCGTCGACTTCCTCGCCGATCGCGCCGACGTCGATCCGGCTCGCATCTCCGCCGATGCCAGCGGCCACATGGGCTTGGTGCTGCTTCACGCCGGCGTTCTCGACCGTCGCATTCAACACGTTGCAGTGGATCATGTGCTCACCAGCTATCGCAGCCTGCTTGATGCACCCGTGCCCATCGGCGCACCAGAGGATGTCATCCCCGGCGTCCTGCTCCACTACGACATCCCCGACCTGGTGCGAGCCCTGGGCACGCGCGTCACAATCAGCGATCCGCTGAAAGGTACCGATGACTTGAGCCAGGAATCCACTCCGCTTTCTTCGCTCACTCACGCGACGCCGTAGAACCGTGTCTCAACCCAGCGGCTCGGTCAGCACCGCGGGTCGTTCCGCAGCAAGCTTCAAAATCAGTTCGCCAAAGAGCGTGTTGGCCCACGCAAACCACGACCGCGTGAACTTTGCGGGATTGTCCTTGTGAAACGACTCATGCATGAATCCCGTGCCGGCCGTGGTGTCGCGCAGCCATCGCAGGCACTGGCGAATCTCGGCATCGCTTGTAGATGTGAACGCGCGGTACATGATCGACATAGGCCAGATCGCGTTGAGCCCAATATGTGGCCCGCCTATCCCCTCCGCCGCCGTTCCGCGGAAAAAATACGGATTCGCGTCGCTGAGCGCGAATGCGCGCGAACGCTGGTACACCGGATCGCTTATCGTGTTTTCATTCAGATAAGCCATCGAAACCAGACCCGGCGCGTTGGCATCGTCCATCAGCAGGCTGTTGCCGTAGCCGTCCACTTCATAAGCCCACATCTCTCCAAACTGCGGATGGTTCACGCGCGCGTGTTGCACCGTCGCCTGCGCCACTTCATTGGCCAGCGCCGCAGCCCGCGCCGCGAGTTCGGTGTCCTGCGCCGCATGCGCAGCCAATTCTGCCAACCAGCCCAGCGCCTGCACCGCGAACAAATTCGCCGGTACAAACAGCGGATAAATGCACGCGTCATCTGACGGCCGGAACATGCTGAAGATCATTCCATTGGGCCGCGCTGGGTTGCCGAATCCTGAAAGCGCCAACGTATCGTACGGCGACGCCGCCTGCCGCTGAAAGCTGTAAGGGCCGGGCGACTGCTTGCGCTGCTGTTCGGTAAATGTCCGCAAAATCGCCGCTGCTGCCGCTTTCCACTGCGCATCAAAGGGCCTGGTATCTCCCGTCGCCTGCCAGTGGCCATGCGCAAGCCGAATGGTGTAGCACAGCGAATCGATCTCCCACTTGCGCTCGGCCACTCCCGGATAGAGCTTGGTGCGATCGTGCACCGCCCACGAAAGCGGCGGATCGCTCGTTTGCCGCGTGAACGCATTGGCGTAAGGATCGATGAGAATCATGCGCACCTGCCTGCGAACAATTCCTTCGAGCAGCGCGCGCAAACGCTCGTCCTTGCGCGCGAATCGCAGATAGGGCCACACCTGCGCCGATGAGTCACGTAGCCACATGGCGTCGATGTCTCCGGTCACAATAAATGTGTCCGGCTCGCCTTCGAAGACGCCGGAATGCACCGTTGTGTCGAGCGTGTTCGGGAAGCAGTTCTCGAACAGCACCTGCAACGCAGGGTCGGCAATCTGCCGCTTCACCGAGGCAATGGATTCTTCAATCGCTTGAGAAGTAAACCGCCGGTCGCCCGGAGCGGGTCGCGCATGGGGCAATTGCGGGCCGCCAGCCGTTTCCGCATCCGGATCGACCAGTGAGCCGGTGGCCCAAGGCTCAGGTTGTCTTGCGAGCCCTCTTGCCAAGGCCGTTTGCATCAAGCTCCACGCTCCTGCTGCCAACAGCACATCCCGCCGCGTCGGCTTGTCTATGCTCATCGGTCCGCCGCCCTTTCTCGCAGCCATCGAGTTCATTCGCTGCATTGTGTTTGCGCCGTTCGATTATATTGCCGCCGATCGCCTCCGCACAGACGCATCACGTCTCCCGATGGAATACCATTTGTTCGGGACCGGATCTTCCTGGAGTCACGCTCTTCTATGCAAGCCAATCTGTTCGATTTGACCGGTCGAGTGGCCGTGGTTACCGGTGGGACCACCGGCCTCGGACGCGCCATCGCGCTGGGCCTCGCCGGCGCCGGAGCCGACGTGGTCCCCAGCTCGCGCCGACCAGGTGAAGTGGAGAAAGCTGCCGCGGAGATCGAGGCACAGGGCCGCCGCTCGCTGCGCGTCGTCAGCAACGTCCTTGACCGCGCCTCCATTCAGGCGCTCCACGACGCCGTCATTGCCGCATTCGGAAAAGTCGATATTCTGGTCAACGCTGCTGGCACCACCAAGAACTCGCTCACATTGAAAGCCGATGAAGCCGACTGGTCGCGCGTTCTCGAAACCAACCTCACCGGCACATTTCGCGCCTGCCAGATCTTCGGCGAATCCATGGTTCGCGCTGGCTCCGGGCGCATTATCAACCTCGCCTCGCTCAGCTCATTTGTGGGATTTCACGGCGTAGCGGCCTATTCGGCGAGCAAAGCCGGCGTGGCTGCTTTGACCCGGGTCCTGGCAATTGAGCTGGCGGAGAAAGGCGTCAACGTGAATGCCATCGCGCCAGGCATCTTCCCCACTCCCCTGAATCGGTCGCTCGTGCAAGGCACGGCGCGCGGCAAGGAGCTACTAGTACGCACGCCGATGCATCGATTCGGCGACGCCGATGAACTGGCCGGCACCGCTATCTTCCTTGCTTCTGAAGCCGCGTCGTTCGTCACCGGCGAAGTCATCGTCGTCGACGGCGGATTTCTCGCCAGCGCCGTGAATCAGTAATGTAGCGCCGGTTTCCTGACCGGCGGTCGCGCGGACTTCCAGGACCGCATCCCTTTTCCGCGCTCAGTATTACCGCATCCAACTACAACACAACCGCTGGAATCTCCACCTTCCGCCCTTCGGCACACGATGTATAAATACTCCGCACCAGTTGCAGTGCGCGATAACCGTCGATACCGGAAGATGCCGGTTTCCGCCCGTTCTTGCATGCTTCGCCGAAGTCGGCCAGCTGCCGCTCAAAAGGCGTAAGCGAGATGGCCATCGGATCCGAAGCTCCCGACTTCGCCTGCTGCGAAATCGGCGCCGGTTCGCCCTCATCGTCCCGCACGTCCCAGGTGGTCAGCTGGTCGCCGGTTACGATGGCGCTTCCCATGGTTCCATGGATCTCGATTCGCTCCGGATATCCCGGCCACAGTGCGGTTGCCGCTTCAATTACGCCCGTCGCGCCCGAAGCGTAACGCATCACCGCGCACACCAGGTCCTCGGATTCGATCTTGTGGGCGGCGCCCAGATGCCAATAGCCGAACACTTCATCGACCGCGCCGATCAAGTGCAACAGCACATCCACCTGGTGGATGGCCTGGCTGATCAACGCGCCGCCGCCTTCTCCGGCCCAGCTTCCTTTCACTGGCCGCGCGTAGTACTCATCCGTGCGATACCACTTCACGTATGCGTCCGCTTGCAGGATCTTTCCCAACCTTCCCTCTGAGATCGCCCTCTTCAGAAACAGCGTCGAGTCGTCGAAGCGGTGCTGGCTGACGACTCCCAACTGAATTCCCGCTTCGCGCGCTACCTGAATCATCGGCCCCGCTGTCTCCAGGTCCACGGCCATCGGCTTTTGCACCAGTACGTGCTTGCCGTATCTCGCGCCCAGCTCCAGTGCGGCCAGCCGGTAACCGGGAAAGGTGCACACGTCCAGAAAGTCCACATCGGCGCGCCGGCTCAACTCCTCAGGAGTGGCCACAAACTCCGCGCCCCAAGCCGCGGCAAACTTGCGCCCCTTCTCTTCCGTTCGATCGGTCGCCGCAGTAACCGCGTAGCCAATATTCTTGTAGGCCTGCGCGTGCTTCCACGCGATTGCGCCCGTCCCAATCACTCCGACTCTCATAAATGGCTCCGCTTCCGCAGGTTGCTCGTTGACAATCTTACGGTCCGCAGCAAAGTTCTCATGCAGACGATTCTCATGCAATTACGGAGATCGGTTATCCGGCCACGGCAGCGTCTTTGGGGCTCGTTCGCTCGCCTCCGCGCACATGGCGTGGTGCGAAGTCCGCTTGCTGGAATAGAACCTTGTAGAACACCAGCGCTGCTGCACCGCGCAGGCGCGCGACGTCCCCGTCCATGGCCGCTACCACTCGCGGCGTTTGCGGCGTGAACGATTTGGCGATCAACTGGCTCTCGAGCAGCGGGCAGATACGCGGCCACAGTGCCGTGCACTCGCCGACGATAATGATTACTTCCGGAGCCAAGCCCGCTGTAAGCATCGTCAACCCGCGCGCGAGCCAGGTCATCATCCTGTCGATTGAGCGCAGCGCGTGGATGTCGCCGGCGAGCGCCAGGTCGAGCAGTTCCTGAAACGAGGTCAGCGTGCTTTCCGGCACGAGCTCCCGGTAATAGCGAATTCCGGCGCGGTTTGAGGCAAACGTCTCCCAGCACCCCACGTTTCCGCAGCCGCACACCGGTCCCGACTCTTCTACCGGCATATGCCCAAACTCGCCCGCCATGTCATTTCGTCCCCGCACCACACGCCCATCCACCAGCAGGCCGGCGCCAATGCCTTCTGAAACCGAGATCGCGATCATGTTTGAGGCGTCGCTGAAGTTTCCGAACCAACGTTCCGAGAACAGGCACGCGTTGGCCGCATTCTCCATTTGAATGGGAAGGTCCAGGCCCTTCTGCAGCTCAGCGTAGAGATCGATCTGGTTCCAGGGCGCGTTCGGTGAAAAAAGCAGACGGTGCGTCTTCTGGTCGACACGGCCTGAAACGCTTGCACCCAATCCCTGGAACACGCGGTCGCCGTAAGCTCCCATCAGCGAGCGCGCCGCCTGGGCAATGCGCGCAATCGCTGCGCTGGCCTCCTCTTTTGAGCCAGTTTGAATCTCGTGCGCGATCGTCTCCCGGCCCAGAATTTTGCCATTGATGTCGACGACCGCAAGGTTTGCTTTTCCCGGACGCAAATCGATGGCGAGCGTGACGTGCTGATCGTTCAGCGTAACGAACGTCGGCCGGCGGCCGCGCGGCAGGTGCCCCAGGGTGCCCGGCAACACCCAGCCTTCATCGATCAATTGCCCAATGATGACCGATACCGTGCTGGGCTGCAGGCCGCTCAACCGCGCAAGGTCTGCGCGGCTCACCGGCTGATGCAGGTGAATGGCGTGAAGCAGAATCTCGCGGTTGATTTCTCTGGCCGTTTCGCTTGAGGCAACCGCCTGCCGCGGATGCGTGGATTGGTCGGTTTCGTGCATTTCTCACAACCTTCGCCATCGGCTTCGCCGAGCGATGACCGCGTCATCTCCGCATTTCTTTGGCGATGGATCCCGCCAACACTATAAATGAGCGACGACACCACCTGAAAATGCTTTCGCATTCCATGTTGCGGCGCAACCTCGTTTTCTTCCTGCCATAACCAGCCCCTCGCGACCTCCCGTTACACTCTTCTATGGAGCTGAATGATGACCCTTCGCGCCGCCTCGCGGCTTTTCCTTCTCAGCCTAGTCGCCATTGCCGGCATCTCGCCGGCAAAGTCCGCTGCACAGTCCACAAATGCCGCGAACGCCAATCCAGGTGCGGACCTGCAAATGGTCGTGATGCTCAGCCGCCACGGAGTCCGCTCCCCCATCGGCTCGCCAGACCAGTACAACAAATACTCCGCAGTACCCTGGCCTGCCTGGGATGTGCCCCCGGGCTTTCTCACCGCGCGTGGCTACCAACTCATGAAGATCTTCGGCGCCTGGGATCGCACGAAGTTCTCCGGCGAAGGTCTTTTCAGCCCGGCAGGCTGCGCCGATAGCGGCCGCGTCACCATCCGTGCCGACATTGATCAGCGCACCCTGGAAAGCGCCAAGGCCCTCGCAGAGGGAATGTTTCCCGGCTGCAGCCTGCCGGTACATTCGCAGGCCGCAGCCCCCAGCGATGGGTCTGCGTCGTCAGGGTCGATGCCCGGGGCCTCCAGCGACGCATCTTCTTCGATGGGGTCGACGCCCGGCAGCCGACCCGACCCGCTCTTCCGGCCGCTAGTCGCGGGTGTCGCTCATGTCGATCCCGCGCTTGCAATTGCTGCCATCGATGGCCGTATTGGCGGCGAACCCAACCACCTCACCGAGGCGCTGCATCCGCAGCTGGCCGCGCTCGATCATGTGCTTGCCGGCTGCGGTCATGAGCCCGTGAACGCGAAGCGTGTTTCGATCTTCGACATTCCGTCCAGCCTCAAACCGGGATCGGGCGACCCTCCCGTCGCCGCCGGCGGACCGCTGGTCACCGCTTCCACAATGGCTGAGAACCTGCTTCTGGAATACACGCAGGGTATGCACGATGCTGACGTGGGCTGGGGATGCGTCGATGGCGCGACATTACGCGATCTCATGCAACTCGACACCGCGCGCTGGGATTACGGGTTCCGGACGCCTGTGATCGCCCGCACCTATGCCTCCAACCTCCTCGATCACATTCTCAGGACGATGGAACAGAGCGTGACCGGCAATTCCGTTCCGGGCGCAATCGGCAATCCCGGCGATCGCCTCGTCCTTCTTGTCGGTCACGATACCAATATCGTTGCCGTCGCCGGCGCTCTCGGTATTAACTGGGTCTTCGACGGCCGCGAAGATGACACACCTCCCGGCGGCGCGCTGGTCTTCGAGGTCTGGCGCTCGCGCGCAGATGGAAAACCGTTCGTGCGCGTTGAGTATATGGCGCAAACGCTCGAGCAGATGCGCAATGCGACTGCGCTCACACTCGCGGACCCGCCTGCGGATGCGCCTGTCTTCGTCCCTGCCTGCAGCCGCCAGGATCTTTCCTGCGCTTGGGATGGTTTTTCCGCCGCTGTGCGCCAGACCATCGATCCGGCCGACGTCAGCCCGCAGCCGTAAGCTTGCCTGCCCCGTGTCACGCGCTATCATCGTCGTGCAACAGAATTGAGGTCCGTCAATCACCGCTACACGAGGGATACAGATGAAATCCGTTTTCAAACTTGCCGCTTTTGCATTGCTTTTGCCCGCCGCAGCCATCACCGTCGCCGCGCAATCTTCGCAACAGGACTACTTCAGCAACTGGCCGCAGGGCCGTTCGCCGCAGGAAGTGGGCAAGGCACTCGCCGAGCACTTCGTCACCAGCCCGCACCAGCACAGCCCAGGCACCATCTTCTACGGCGAGGTCGGAACATGGTACGGTGCGCTCACCTTTGCGGATCTGACCCACGACACGGGCCTGCGTGACGAGCTCATCAAGAAATTTGACCCGCTCATGCCCGGCGGTTCCGAGGCCAACCTCGTTCCCAAGCGCGATCACGTTGACGACTCCATCTTCGGCAGCGTTCCCCTGCAAATCTACATGGAGACCAAGGACAAGAAGTATCTCGACTACGGCCTTGGGTATGCCGACCGCCAATGGGAGGACCCCCAGCCCGACGGCCTCTCGCACGAGACGCGCTTCTGGATCGACGACATGTACATGCTGACCATCTTGCAGTTGCAGGCCTATCGCGCCACCGGCGACAAGAAGTATCTCGACCGCGACGCCAACGAGATGGTGGCCTATCTCGACAAGTTGCAGCAACCCAACGGCCTCTTCTATCACGCGTCCGACGTGCCTTTCTTCTGGGGCCGCGGCGATGGCTGGGTGGCCGCCGGAATGGCGGAGATGCTGATGAGCCTGCCCGCCGACCATCCCCAGCGCGCGCGCATCATGCAAGGCTACAAGCTCATGATGTCTGCTCTGCTCAAATATCAGGATTCCGACGGCGTGTGGCGGCAGCTCATCGATCACCCTGAGGCGTGGGAAGAAACCTCAAGCTCGGGGATGTTCACCTTCGCGCTGATTACCGGCGTCAAGAACGGCTGGCTCGATGCCCCAACCTACGGTCCCGCCGCGCGCAAGGCGTGGATCGCCCTCACTGGCTTCGTCGATCAGAACAACGACATGACCAGCATCTGCGAGGGCACAAACAAGAAGAACGATCTGGAGTATTACCTCGAGCGCAAGCGCCGCACCGGCGACTTCCACGGCCAGGAGCCAGTGCTCTGGGCTGCCTCAGCGCTGCTGCGGTAAACAAACTTTGCTCCGCCCTTGTCGCGTGTGCCTCGGGTCCCGATTCTGGGACTCGGGAGATCGAAGTACCCCAATCCGAATTCGTGCAGTTACAAGCTCGCTGCGCTGACTTGCTAACCAGCTGACTCGCTCACGAATTAGGCCGTCGTCGACGCCCCCAAAGACCTATAATTCCCGGCAGAGATCAACGTATGTTGATGCAGGCTCACTGCGGCAGGCATTTGCCGGCGGTGCTGCTCGTCGCGCTGTATTCCAGCAGCGCAACCATGCACCTTTGGGCACAAGCCGGTGGCGCGGCCCCGCAGGATGCGAACCCGAAAGTCCCGGCCTACGAGGTGGTGTCTATCAAACCCGCAAACCCTGGTGACCGTGACATTGGGTGGAAGGATTTGCCCAACGGCTTCGACTTCAAGAACATGCCGCTAGCCCCGCTGATTTACCAGGCATACGAGATCACGTTGGAAAGCCAGATTGCAGGTCTGCCTGAGTGGACGAAGGCCGACCGCTACAATGTTTCGTCGCGGGCAGGCGACGACACCGTCGCAGCCTGGAAAAAGCTTTCGAAACAGGATTTATCGAAGCAGCAACAGCTCATGTTGCAGGCCCTCTTTGCCGACCGCTGTCAGCTTAAGGTGCGGCGCGAAGTCAAGGAACTGCCCGTGTACGACCTGGTAATTGCCAAGAGCGGATTGAAGATGAAGGAATCCGCATCCGATGAAAAGAGCTTCGTTGAGTTGGACACGACCTCTTCGTATGGCGCGACCGGATCAGGCCTCGAATACAAGAAAACAATGACCGCGCATGCCGTCACCGCTCAAGGCCTGGCGCAGAATCTGCCTCACGAGGCGGGGCGCATCGTCGTCGACAAGACGAACCTGGGCGAGAAACAATTTGATTTTGAGTTGAAGTGGTCGTCGAGTCAGGAAGCACCGGCAGATTCAGGTGGCACGGGCCCGTCGATATTCACGGCGGTGGAAGAGCAGCTCGGCCTTAAGCTGGTACCCGCAAAAGAGCCGGTCGATACCTTTGTCGTCGTGCACATCGAGCGCCCCACGGAGAATTAGCGGCTAATCCAATCGCGTCAGGTACGCATTGCCCTCCACCGGCTGTACGTGGTCCGCAATGTACTCCGCTGTCGCGCGATCGTCGCCCTGCGGCCGGATCCGCACCCAGTAGCTCTTTTCGCCGGGGAACTCGATGACTTTCGCGCCGGGATAAATTTCGAGCAGCTTCGTCTTCAGCTTGATAGCCGCGCGTTCGTCGTGGAATGCGCCTATCTGCACGCACCAGCGCCCGCCTTGATCGACGGGCTCGGGCGTCTCATATACATCCATGCGCACGCGGGCCAGGCCCTCGCGATAAACACCTGTGGCCTTCGCCGATGCGATGGTTAGGTCCAGCATCCTGCCTTCCACAAAGGGTCCACGGTCGGTGATGCGCATGACTCCCGATTGCCCGGTCTTCAGGTTGGTCACTTCCACCAGCGAACCCATGGGCAACGTCCGATTCGCGGCCGTCATCGCCAGGTCGTCAAAGACCTGTCCGTTCGCCGCGCGCCTCCCCTTATACGGAGCCGTGTACCAGGTGGCGTAGCCTGTTTCGCTCAGAATCGGCTGGTGAGTTGCCACATATTGCAGGTCCGCCGGGCTCACCGCCTCGACCGTTGCCGATGGCCCCGGGGCAGGCGCCGGCGGCAAACCCTGCGGCGGAGGGTGTACCACGCTTACCTTGTGCCGGCAACCGCTTGCGCCCACCAGCACAATTGCCACCATCGCGGCGCTCGCCGCACCGCGGCCGATCGACCGCGCTTGAAAGCTTCCGATGTTCAAGGTTGGGGGCCCTTTGGAGGATTTGGCGGCTGGCTGGCCGCACGGCTGCCCTGCTGCTCAAAACGGTCGGCAAGACTGCGCAGGGTGTCTGCAGCCACACGCATCGCTGAGATCGACTCTTTGCGCACCTGCGGGATCACCGCGTCGTTCATATATGCGATCGCGTGTCGCAACTCCATCTCAATCAGTTCGATTGCTTCTTCGATGCGCTGGCCGACGCCGGGCGCACCCCATCCGGGAGGGTTGTTTTGGCTCATCATCATAAGCACCTGTCGTCAGCAATCAACGGCACGGAACCTGTCCAAAGTCTGCGGGATACAAGTCGAAGCGTCAATGCCCGCAGGAACCTGCGGAACCGCGAAGATAACTATCGCGGCGAACCGTTGGATTTCCTCGACATCTTGCTCAGCCGGGCCGCTCACGCGCTAGCCAAACAATAGACGGTGATCAACCATCTTGCAGCTACGCATCCTTTAGATGCGCATTCATGCCCTTATCGTGCAGTTGCCGAGCCTTTTGTGTTTCGTCCCGACTGTCCTGATTTGCGCACGAGATCAGGAGACCTTTCGCTCGAAATTCGCGTCCTAGCTCAATGGCGGCGGCTGGTCCTTCGGTTACATTCTGAACGTGAATCGGCCTCCGGCACGTCACCGGTTTCTGCCCTGACGATGCGAAAAAATAAAGCTCCTGTGAACCGAGACCGGCTTTTGGCGAACCATTCATTGCGCAAGGAACCAGGCAGGTGCCCCCGCCGTTTTTCACGCCCGCACCGCGTTCCGATCGCCTTTCTCCTCCAGGTCGCGTTTGTACTGCTGTTGCGCCCTGTTCTGCCGGCGACTGCCCAGGCTCTTCATACCGCAACGCAGCCCGGTGTTCCATCGAGCCTTCCTGACGCTCCCTCACCGCACCGGGCGACAAGCGTTTCACCACGACCCGCGCAATCCTGCCAGGTGAAGAATACCGGCGCAACCATCGCTGCCACGGGTGCCATGCGCGCGCTTGCTGTCTCCGGCCTTGGCGGGGTTTCGCCCAGCGCGGGCACGACGATTGTAGAGACGATGGTCTGTATGCCCCATTTGCCTATGGTCAACTGGTATGCCCGCTTCCTCACCGGGCCCCAGGTCAACCCTTTTACCCCCAGGGACAAAGCCCGGCTGGCGGTTCACAATCTGCTCGACCCCTTCAACCTGATCACCATCGCGGGCGAAGCCGGCATCTCCGTCGGCGCCAATTCCCACTCGGGATACGGCCCGGGCATGCGCGGCTATGGACGCTACGTCGGCGTCAGCTTCACGCAGGACATGACCGGCGAATTCTTCGACACATTTCTTATCCCCACGCTCGCTCGCCAGGATCCGCACTACCATCGCATGCCTCATGCCAGCATCCAGCGGCGCGCCCTGCATGCCGCTGCCCAGGTCTTCTGGACGCAGGGCGACAACGGCAAAGGCATGCTGAACTATGGCGACTTGGCCGGCTTTGCTATCGACGACGAAATTTCAAATCTCTACGTCCCCGGCCAGGCCACACGCGCTTCGGGTACGGTCACGCGCTATGCCGTCGGATTGGCCACCGCTCCCGTCGACAACTTCATCATCGAGTTCCTGCCCGACGTCGCCCGCCACATCCGCGTCCAGGTCGTCATCCTCCAGCGCATCATCAACCGGGTGGCCCGCACCGGCGACACGCCCTGAGTGCACTCGAACGTGCCGGAGATCGGTTATTTAGGAACCCAGGACTTGCGACGCGCTTTTTTGGTAAACTCCTACCAGTTATTCCCCGTTAATTACGTAGCAGTGGAAGGCAGGCGTGCATTCCGACGCACTCGCCGACGGGAGAAACGTGTCAAAACTCGGGTTCCAAACAGGAATGTAGAGAAGACCGCAGCTGCTTGCTGACGTACGCGCTTCCCGGTTCATGAGACTGGCTTCCCCGGCCACATTCTTCTGTCCGGTTCTTCTATCGCTCCTGGAACTCACGGGACCAGGAAGATTGTCCATGCTCGAGCTCGGCCGGGGAAATCAATTTGAATTCCAGCGTGCGCACCGCAAGGTGCCTGGGCTTGCATGGGCCGCATCGCCGCTGCTCCTCGTACTCTTTCTCGCCGCTGGTTGCACGGCAAATCTCGTCGGTATCCCCACCGGTGCCGTCGTCGGCCGCCCTTTGGTCTACGACTACTCCCCAACCGTGATTCAAAATGGCAACCTGCGCCAGTTCTGGTGGTGCGGCGAGGCCTCGAATCCCAACAACGCTTCGCAGCAGTCCGACGCGATACTTTACGCAACCATCGTGTTCGATACCAACTCCACGGGCTACGAGTCAAACTTTATCGCCAGCTTCCTCCGCGATCCGTACGGCAACCTCAACACTGGCTCGTACCCAACAATCGAAGTATTCACTTCATTCTCAAACCCGCAGCCCGGCTGGGACGCCTCGCCACGCAATGCCGGTGGCGACGCGACTCCGGACGATTGGGATATTGGCGAAGCTTCGTGGACCCCGAGCCAACCGCTGCTTCCGCTCATGCAGTACTACAACAACAAAGTGCACGAAGCCACCACCGGCTGGATCGATCCGAAGGGCAGGTTTGCCCTTGACTCCACGGTAGGCGCCCTCTTCGAGGCTCCGCAAAACGGAGCCGCTCTTGCTTTCTACGGCTGCAAGAGTGGTTCGCAGGATTACTTCATCTCCACCGACAGCGCCTGCGAAGGACAGCGCACGCTCGGCGTGCAGGGATATGGCTACGCGCAGTCAAAACCAGGCCTTTCGCTCCAGCCGCTTTATCGGTATTCCAGCGGCCACGACCACTTTGTAAGCACAGCCGAGAACTGCGACGGGCAATCCGTGCTGCTGGGCTATATCATGCGCCAGTAGGCGCTGCGAAGTCGCAAGGCTCCTTGTCTCATGGCATCGGCATCGCCACTGTGCCCATCGATAACTTCGTCATCGAGTTCCTGCCCGTCGTCGCACGCCACATCCGCGTGCAGATTGTCATCATCCAGCGCATCATTGATCAGGTGGCGCTGACGGACAACAGCGCGCAATGATGGGCGCTGCTCACCGGCGACGGCAGCAGCTACCGCTCATCCCGGTTGCTGCCGTACCCTGTTACTTCTGGATTGCGTTCAAGTTCTTTGTATGAAGGAAGTTTTCGTCGTTGGTATCGGCCTCCAGGTTGATCTGGTCGGCCTTGTACTCCTTCTCGGCCTCGCTGACACAACCCGCCGGCTTACTGGAGTGGTCGTAATCGTTCAGGGGAGGCTTGTCAGAGGATGGCGCGCCTCCATTGTCGGGAGGCGGCGCCACTGAGTAAATCTGACACGCGAGTTTGGCGATGTTGTACTTGAGTTGCACATCGACGTTTTTCTTCTTGAGATCGATGAGCGCCTGGAAGTGGCGCAGGTTCTCTTGTTTTTCCGCTGGCGTCTGACCCGTCACATTGCATTGGTCCCTGGCGGCCCCTGCGTCGATCTCGGCCTTCTGGCGATTGGCGTCATTCGTGTCACGGCTTTCCTGGATGCTTGTCTCAGTGTTTTGAAATTTCTTTTGCACCGTCATGATGCAGGCGCTCGGCACGGGATCGGCTTTGCAGCGCAGTTTGCCGTTCGCGTAATCGTGGTTGGCCTGCGCTTCCCGATCCTTGAGGCCGGCTTCCACATTTTCGAACTGGGCAACCTGGGCCTGTGATAGGTTGCCGTCTGGCACGGTCGCGCACGATCCGGCGTTAGCACTTTGGGCCGCGGCAGCAAACTGGTTGCTGTGCGGTGCGAGGCAGGCGATGCCCCAAAAAAACGTGAGCATCAGGAACGAAATAGACGCAGCCCGTGGGAGCGGTTGCGAGTGATTTATCATTCTTCCTCCTCAAAGCCCACCCATTCCAAAGCGGCGGTCCTAATGCTACCAGAGATTTCGCCAGCCCCGGCGCGGGTTTCAGAGTGTCGAGGGCGGATTCAATGAGATCGCACGATCCTGTTGTGCCCAGGTATGGGAGCCAGTGATAGCAGAAGGCGAGGAAATGCGGGTCAGCGATTTACTTGAAGTGGCGCGTTCCCTGGGCATTTGAAGACTGCATACTCCGGTAGCGGGTCAAAAGACGGAAGGTTTGGGGTCGAAGATCCCCGAGTCCGGGAATCGGTGGCCGTCAATCACAACTTTATTTATTTCCGTCACTTACACGTTCAAATCATTGGCGCTTCCGCCTCCCGTTCGAGCCCATCAAATCCCCATCCAACCTTCATTTCCGCCATTCGCTGCACTCGGCTTGGGTCGCCGAGTCTGCACCATTACCCTTGTAATGACTTTTCAGCCCGCGGGTACTGTGTCGCTGCCGCGAGGCTCAAGCCGGGATCGAACCTTGAATTCCGGTGGTTCTTTCAGTTAAAGGAGCTTGCATTCATGTCAAAAGCCGTAAAGTATGTCGAGAAAGCCGCCGTTTACGCGGCCCAGGGAGCGTGGGCGGTCTTTGAGCGCCTGAACCGCATCAGCCCCAACCCCTCCTTTACGCCTAAGTGGAGCGAGAAGCCGCTGCAAAAGAGTTGGCAGAAAGAAAAGCCTCCTCTAGGCTGGCCCCGCACCACCGACTCGCTCTGCCCCAAGTGCGTCCCCGAAATTCGCAAGCAGATCCTCGACGGTAAGCTGCCTCACGAGATCCTGCTCAACGAGAAAGTCGGCGAGATCAAGGCGCAGATCATCGAGCGCGACGGCAAGATCCTGATGGTGAAGGACTGCCCCAAGCACGGCCACTTTGAAGACGTGATGTCCATCGATCCAGCCTTCTTCAAGCACCTTGAAGAGAGCTTCCCGGGCCGCGACATGCGCGCCCACGGCAAGGGCGACGAGAATCTGCATCACCACGGCACATCAACCGTCACCCACGGCCGCGGCTCGGTGCTCACCATCGACCTCACCAACCGCTGCAACATGATGTGCGACCCCTGCTTCATGGACGCCAACCAGGTTGGCTTTGTCCACGAGCTCACGTGGGAAGAAATCAAGACGATGCTCGACAACGCCATCACCATCAAGCCCAGGCGGCAAATGAGCGTGCAATTCTCGGGCGGCGAGCCAACGCTTTCGCCTTACTTCCTCGACGCCGTCGCCTATTCGCGCAAGGTTGGCTACAACTCGGTGCAGGCCGCGTCGAACGGAATTGAATTCGCCAAGAGCAAGGAGCTTTGCCGCGCCGCCGCCGAAGCCGGCCTCCGCTACGTATACCTCCAGTTTGACGGCATCGGCAACGCCGCCAACTCGCACCGTAAAGTCGGCAACCTCTTCGACGTCAAACTGCAGGCCATTAACAATCTTCACGAAGCCGGCGTCGAGATCGTGCCCGTCACCACCATCGTGAACGGCATCAACAACGAGCAGGTGGGCCGAATCATCGAGTTCGCACTCGACAATCCCAGGAAGATCAGCTTCCTCTCGTTCCAGCCCGTAAGCTTCACCGGCCGCGACGAGGAGATCACCGACGAGCGCCGCGTTGCCCAGCGCTACACCCTGTCGCATATGGCGCACGACGTCAAATCGCAGGTAGGCATGGGCGAGCCGGCGCGCGACTGGTTCCCCATTAGCTTCATGAGCACCTTCTCTGACTGGGCCGACCTGGTTCACGGACCGAGCGCCGAGTGGGGCCAGCTCTCCTGCGGGTGCCACCCGAACTGCGGCATAGGCATGGCGGTGATGATCGATAAGGAAACCAAGGAAGCCGTTCCCGTTACCGCGTTCCTGCACATGGACCAGGTGGCCAAGGACCTGGCCAAGGTCAACGACGCCGCACGCGGCAGGTGGCTTTCTGTGATCGGCCTCGGCCTTTCGCTGCTGCGCAACTACGATCCGTTCATGGCGCCTACCCACTTCAAAATCACCGACATGATGAAGAAGATGGACAAGACCTTCAACGCCACCGGCAAGAACTACGGCAGCGTGAAGGGCGACCGCACCATGGACGACATCCAGAAGCGCCGCCAGGACCGTTGGAACTTCCTGTTCATCGCCGGCATGTGGTTCCAGGATCTGTTCAACTACGACTTCCGCCGCACCGAGCAGTGCATCATTCCCTACGCCACGCAGGAAGGCGAGATCAGCTTCTGCGCCTACAACACCGGCATCGGCTGGCGCAACATTATCGAGAAGATGCACATGACGGCCACCCTTACGAAGTGGTATGACGAGCACGGCCGCCACGAGATCTTCGCCGGTGGCAAGAAGGTGGCCATGAACCAAGTGGGCCACGAGCTGATCCTCAACATGGAGCACGTCAACGCCGAGGCCAACCACACGCTCGACAATCTCGGCATCGCCAAGAACGCACGCGAAGAAAAGATTCGCGCACGCGATGGAAAGCTCAAGCAGGACGCCGAGAACGCCCGCATGGCTCAGCTTTACAAAGAGCACGTTCTCGGCATCAAACAGCCTGAAGGGGGGCTGGTCTCGCTCGACTCCATCAAGCCCGCGTCGAACAACGCCGCCTCGCCCATCAACCGGCATCAGGACAGCGAACTGGTCGCCGGCGACTAATCAGCTTACTGGCACCTTGGTTCTCTCACAGTCGAAGGCCGTCCGCGCAAGCGAACGGCCTTCGCGCTTCTGCACAAAATCTGTGGTGCCCCATCCAAGCTCCGCTTTGGGTGGGGAGGAAAAGCTGAAGTCGCCGCAAAATCCCGAGCGCCCCGCCCAATCTTCAGAATCGCGCCTTCGGCGTTCCCTGCCACGGTGTGCTGAAGCTATACATCACGCCACCGGAAATGATGGGAAAGATCTCCACTCTCCCCAGGCTGATGCAGCCCGGCGAATAATAGTTTCCGTAGACTTGTAATTGCTTTGTAACTGGCTGGAATTCCCGTTTCATGCGTTCATTCGCAAGCGCCACCCCAGGCGCGCGGCATGAAATCAGGGAACACAGTCCGCTTCGCAAGGTTTGTGATTCTTGAGAAAATGCAGCAAAGTTCACATCGCCCCAAAACGCGAAAGAACCGTCGCGGTCAACTAAAAATCCAGTGGACAGAAAACACGCCCTCCACCTGCGCTGCGCGCACTTTAGACGAGCCCCTGCCGAAGTTAGTTTCATGAATTGAATGCATTCAACATCAATGTTTTCCCGCATTATTTTCGCGCGCACATCAGGTGCTTTTCTCGCGCAACTCCTGCGTCGCACCCGTGTCTACTCACCCAATGGCCGGCAAGATCGATCAAGGCCGAAAGGGAGAATGGAAGGTATGAACGCAACAAGAAACGCAACGAAGGCAACCATTGTTTTGGGCGCGATGCTCTCCGCAGGCATCCTGCTTGCACAAGCGCCCGAGGCGAACCAGGCCCCCGATGCCAGCGCGCCGCAAGCAGCGCAAACGCAGCCAGGCAACCAACACCGCAACTTTGACCCCAACCAGATGGCCGCGCATCTCGGCAAGCGGCTGGGCTTGACGAGCGACCAGGTGGCGCAGATTACGCCTATCCTCGCGAATCGCCGGCAGCAGATGCAGACCCTTCGCGCCGACGCCTCGCTCACCCAGCAGGATCGCCACGCGAAAGTAAGGGCCATTATGCAGGACTCGAACAGCAAGATCGAAGCCGTGCTGAACGACACGCAGAAGCAGCAGTACGAGCAGATGCTCGCCCAGCGCCGCGAGCACCGCAACCACCGGAGTACGCCCGCATCCCAGTCCTAGTTGTGTACCGATGGGTGCCCAGGTCTGGAATCTCAGACCTGGGAATGCGGTACATTCGAACCGAACAACGTCCAGCGGTTCGCAGCCTCTACTTGATCTGCTCGTCCTTCCCCACTACGAGTTGCGTGCTCACCAAGTGCATCTCAATGGGCAATCCGCCTGCCGAGGGAGCCACGGCTCGCACGATTTTTTCGAAATCGTGGACTATGCCGGCGTCGTCCCATGCTCCGTCAGCCACGACAAAAGCAATCGTTGTGCCGTCGTCGTGTTTTGTCAGGAACACATTGGCCCCATGACCCGTAAAGAAGCCAAGTGTCTTGAATTGCTGGCCAATGGCCTGAGCCTGGGGTTGCGTCGCGGCGCCCTCATAGATAACTGCGTCGCTGCCGCCGAGGTCCACCTCGCCCACCGCCGTAGTCTTCTCCACGGTCTTGTTGCTGTCGACTAGATGCACTTGCACCGGAAGCCCGCCGACGGACGCAGCCACCTCGCGCGCAATCTCTTCAAACGAAGAGAGAACTCCTGCCTGGTTCCAATAACCGTTCTGGACGACAAACGAAATCACTGTGCCGCCTGTTCCCTTGTCGATCAACACGGAGACGCCGCGATCCTGGAAGAATCCATCTTTCTTCAGCGCGTTGCCTAGCGCGGTGGCGTCGTCTTTAGTGGCCGTGCCGGAGTAAAAAACCTCATCCTTGGTTCCGATGATGACGCGGTTGCTGTTCTCCGCGTGGTAAGCCACGGCGAAGACCATGCCAAACAACACAGCCAGCGTGGCGATGCCAATGCCAAAGGCGAGCCACCTTGAACCCAGTCGGCCTCCGCGCGCAATGTGCGCCCCAACATCTTTGCTTTGCACTATCCTCGCGGCCTGCCACGTACAAACGAAGAGCACTACACCCAAGGCGCTGGAGCCCGCTCGTTGATTCCACCCGACCAGGATCACCAGCTCGGTGCCGATCACCCCCAGCACAACCGCGAGAAGTCCCTTGCCAGCTTTGCCTAAACGGGCATCGTTCAAGGCCATCAGGATGGTGCCTGCGATAGAACCACCAAACAAAGCCGCCATCGCTACGGCACTTGCATCGTATAGGCGATACGCAGGGGGCGCACTCGGCGCAGGATTCCACGCGGCCGGCCCGGCCTGCACTGGCTGCCAGCTCACTGCCGGTTGCGCGGCTGGCCCGACGCTGATGGCTGCGGCGGCCGCTTGGCCAATGCTCGGCCCCACCGGAGCTCCACAATTCCTGCAGAATATGTATTCCGCCTGGCACTCGGTTCCACAATTCGAGCAAAACATTGCGGTTCTCCTGTCCTCAGCGTTCAAAGTTTCCGGGTCGGGGGATTGATTGGAATGTAGCACTCCCCGCCAACCGCGTAAAGCACGAAACCTTTACATTCAGCTTGTTGAAACTCGGCTTTGAAGCTGCCAAACTGACACTCCGCGATGACACTCCAGAACGATCCTTCTCGCGCCCCTGCCCGAATTCACAAGAACCTCTTGCGCCGCGGAGTCCGACCTCGCGCCATGCGCAGGCATCAGAATTCAAGTGAGTGCGCCGCGACGCTGCGCGGTCACGTTAAAGAGGGTTCAAGTTAGAAGCTGATATTGTGGTGTGTGTGTAACTCTCGCTCTTCCCTCCTGGATGGCCGCCCAGTCCCAATCTCCTGAATCGGGCCGCAGTTATATGGACCACGCTGAGATTGGCGTCTAGATCGGTTGTCGTGCTGGCGTCCACGCCCGCACCGGCCTGGGATAAGACTCCAAATCTGCGGTTGGGTTACAAGTGATCGTTGCGTTCTATCCCAGCCGGCTCACTTTTACGTTGAACGACGCAAAGTCCACGGTGCCCAGGCCGCGCTCGGCAGCCATCGCAAGATATGGCATTTGCTCCGCATCAAGATTCCAATACGCCTTGGCCACATAGGCATCGATCGCTACCGGATCGGTGCCGGCAACAATCGTCTTCTTCAATTGCACGTCCTCGGGATTTCCGCCCGTGGGTCCGTTGCGCACCAGCACACGATAACAATCCATCAGCGTGAGCGTGGGCAACATGAAACTCGCCAGGTCCGCCAGGCTCTGATGGATCTGCTGGTGCAGCCGGTTGCGCTGGCCGCCCAGAATGCCATACCAGTTCTTCATTCCCAGCGTTGCACCGGTCAGCATGTGATGTTTTGCGATCGGCAGATTGATGACCTTGTCCGCCTCAAGAAATGGCGCGAAGACCGGCCAGTTCTTCAAAACCACGCCGCCCAAATCGACTTCGCGGAAATTATCAGGATCGGGCAATACGACCTCCGCTCCTTCGGCTCGTGCCGCCGCCATAATGCCGGAACGCTGGAAACATCGCCGAGCCTCATTGCAGCTCACGTCGGTCACGATCACGCGCCGCGCGCCCGCAAGCCAACACTGCCGCACCACCTCCGCAACCAATTCTGGATTTGTATTCGCCGCCTGCTCCGGCGAGCGATCCCAGGCGATGTTCGGCTTCAGCACCACCACATCTTGTTTGCTCACGAACCGCCCAATCCCGCCGAGATTCGCGAGCGCCTGCGCCACTAGCGCGCGCGGCTCTGCGGCCTTGGCCATTGGGACCTCTCCAGACGCGTTCATTTCCGTGGAGAATTGCGCCACCGTCATCTGCGGCCACTCCGCGTCCGCGGCCACGCGATGGTCGCGCCGCGCCTTTTGCGCCTGTTCCGGAATCGGTCGCCGGCTGCGCTCTGCCAGCCAGACTCCCAGGCCAGCCGCACCCGCCGCCACGCCGCCCACGCGCAGCAGTTGCAGCATCGCTTCGCGTCGCGTCACTCGCAGCTCATTCGCCTGCGTTCCGGCTTCCGTGCTCATGGCCTCCCCCTCTTTAAACATTGAGCAAATGGATTTGCCGCGGGTCGTTCGTCCCCAGCCAGTGCGCGCCGTCGGCAGCCGTGGCAATGTAATCGGGCCTACGTCCGGCTGCTTCGAGAGAGAGCAGGCCCGCCTCGGCGCGCTTCTGCTCAATCATTCCCCACGCAATGGTATCCAGAGCGACGCGATCCTCGCCCACCACCAGTGCGTTGGGATACCAGAGTCGCTCCGGCCGGAATCCCGGACCGCCGTCATACACCGACGACAACGCATCGCCGATCGTGAACTTTACCTTCTCGCGCACTACCGGCATGCAGTTCACATCCGCCACGCCGGGATTGCAATTGTTTCCATGTAACGCATAAGGCCGGTCCACAGCCCCGTACATGTTTTTCATCGAAAACGTAATGCCGGCCATCTCGTGATCCTTCAGGATTGGCAAATTGATCACCATCGCGCACTCGCGCGTGAGGATCTTCGTCAGCCGCACGCGCACCGCGCCGCATTGAACTTGCTCGTCCTCGTAGCCGCCCACGTCGTTGCCGTAGCAGCGCACCCTGCCGGCATCTGTGTTTACGCTCATCCCGCAGTTCCCCAGGCTCCACTTGTCGCGATCCCACACCAGGATGTTTCCCGCGCGCACGCCCGCCTGCTGCAATCGCTCGGCAACAGCCATCGTCAGCGCGGCGTGTGTGGAGATACCGCGCCCGCCCAAGCCGTTTACCTTCAGCCCAATCACTCCGCCGGCAAGTATGTTCGGCGGGATGATGTTCTTCCAGGCTTCGACCGGCTTCTCGCGGCCGGTGTAGGCAGCCATGGCCTTGTCGAGCAGGTTCAGGACGCGCTGCTCATCAGGCTGTGCGCCCGTCCCTTCAAGCGATGCATCCCGCGCTATCACCACCCTCGATCGACCCGTCGTTGCATGTTCGGCTGACTGCTGGCCGAGCATTCCGGCGAATCCCAGCTTCTCCGTTGCAGCTGCTGAACCCAGCGCTATCGCGCCTGTCGCTGCGTCTTTCAAGAACTCCCTGCGGCTTTTCATCGTTCCCTAGCTTTCTTTCCTGCGCCCAGGCTTCTTATCGCTCCGGGCTGCGCTGCCCAAGCACGTGATCTTCAAATCCCAGCACGTACCACATGCCTCTTCCAGAAAACTTTCCTGTAAGCAGCTTCCTCACCACTCGCTTGCCCAGCTTCACTACGTCTGCAATCGAGGTCCAGAACCCTTCTCGCGAGCGGCCCGCGTGCAGCACGTTCACTCCGTTCGCAAGCAGGACGCCTGCGATCTCGTCTACTTTCGGCAAATATACGTGCGTCGGATCGTCGTAAAAATTCAGCGTCTCATCTTCCGCATGCGGCAAATGCAAACCGCGCTCTGAGGGAAACGCGATCCAGAAATATCCACCCGGCTTCAGTTTCCCGCACAACTTGGCCACAACCGCCACCGGTTCCAGCATGTGCTCCACTACGTGGTTCAGAATCACCAAATCGTAGCTCGCTTCCGGAATTACGTCGTAGCCAGAGCCATTCGCGCCGAGCTGATAGAACTCGTCCATTGCGGCAAGATCCGCGTCGCTCAGCCTGTACCTCTGGATGTCTGCGCCCGCGTAGTGGCATTTGGGAAACCAGCGCTTGGTCAGCGTCGGCGATCCGTTGCCGCATCCGATGTCGAGAATGCGCGGCGCCGCCAAAGTGAGCCTCCCGCGCACATACCGGAATTTCATCGGGCAATGCGGCATCGAACTCCTCGCCTCTACGCCGGCGTTGCCTCACCCTTTTCCACATTTTGCGAAAGAGTAGGATACGCCCTACAGCCTCTTCTCCACCCCGTGTGCAAGCGTAATCAGCGCCTGCTGCGCGCTGGGTCCATCCTCGTAGGCAACAATGCGTACAAGGTACGGGCCTTTACGAAAGGTCACGCTTTGTTCGTAAGCAATGCCTGCATCTCCCAGTTGAACGTTCTTGGCGTCGCTCGTCTGCCCGCTCTCCAAAATCTTGCGCGCGCCCGCGGAATCTCCCATAGTGTAAACGTCGATGACTGCCTCCAACTGGCCCTGATATTTGTACTCCGACGTCGACGCTGAAATCACGCCGGCCTTGAGATACTGGTCGGAATCGCCGTCGATATACTGCCAGAGATCGTCGGCCGAATAGACGCGCGTGTCACTGGTTTTTTCCCATCCTGAGACCGCACCCGACGCTGGAAACGGATCGACGTTCTTCTTTTTGCATCCCACAGCCGCAGCCAACACTGCGACCGCAACCACAACAACGATTGATTTCCACCTTCTCGGCCCAATCATTCTTAGATAGGTCTCCTTTACTTTCGAGTTAGCAGGATTTGGCTGCTGGGGGAGCGGCTTTCACCAATACTTGTCACATAAACGGCCGGTCGATCCTGCAGCGGACAGGCGTATTCGCAAGCGCCGCAACCCACGCACCGGTTCGGATCCACGCTTGGCTGCTTCACCGTCTTCGCCTTGCCCGCTGAATCCACCACCTGCGCGCCCTCCAGGTAAATGGCCTTGGGCGAAACCGGGCACCACTCTTCGCAAACAATGCACTCCGTCGCCATCGCCCAGGGCAGGCAGCGCCCGCGGTCGTAAAACGCTGTGCCCAACCGCACTGGCTGGTTCTGCGCGACGCCCACGCCCACCACCCATCCCTTTTCCCTCGGCGTGATTTGCCAGATCGCACCCGTCGGGCACACTTCAGAGCACAGCACGCAACTCGGCTCGCAGTAGCCGATGCGCGGCACCAGCATGGGCGTCCACAATCCTTCCATTCCCGCCTGCTCCAGCGTGGGGTGCAGCGCGTTGTTCGGGCACACCTTCATGCACTCGCCGCAGCGGATGCACCGCGAAAGAAAATCGGGTTCATCGAGCGCACCCGGCGGGCGCAGCAGCCGTTCGTGGCGGCTTTTGCCCATACCGGTATTGGCGCGCATCAGCGGCACTGCAACCGCGCCTGCCGCCAGCCCGGTGATAGCCCTGCGCCGGCCCAGGTCCGGCGAGGCCACTTCCTCTTCTTTTCTGAAGAATCGAAATGCGAGTGCGTGCTCCGGACAACTGCCCACACAGTTCATGCACATCAGGCACTCGGACTTGCGCCACGGCACGCCGCCGATGGGATCGTCACCCCCCTGGCAGTGCAGCAGACAGCGATTGCAGTTGTTGCACTTTTCCGCAACTTTGTGCAGTCCCAGCACCGACCACCGCGACACCACGCCCAGCAGCGCGCCCAGCGGGCAGATCGAGCGGCACCAGAACCGCGTCACGCGCAAGCTGGCGAACAGAATCGCCAGAAACATAATGCCCAGCACCAACCCCTGTTCGAAATGCGCCTGGCGAGAATCGAGCACCAGCGCGCTCAATACCGCGTGAACCCCTGTCGCGAAACTCCGGATCGCCCCCACATGGCTCTGCTCAAGCAGCGTCAGCATCGCGCGTGTAGCGTAGTCGAATGCGGGCAAAATCGACAGGCCGATCGAACGCACCAGCAGGCTGAAGGGATCGAGCCAGCCAATCACCATCGAGCCGAACGCCGCAGCCACCAGCCCTGCGATCAACACCACATACTTGATCGTTTGCCAGCGCTTGTATCGGTTCGACTCGATCCGCTGCTTGCCGCGCTTCGATTCGGAAGGCATGTTGCCCACGAAGTGCTGTAGCGTACCCATCGGGCAGATCCAGCCGCAAAAGAACCGGCCCAGCAAAAGCGTGGGCAGCAGAATAGTCAGGCTCCAGAGCAGGCCGCGATAGAGCGCGTGACTGGCGATGGCGTTTGCCACGGCAATCAGCGGATCCCACTCGAAAAACAGGCGCACCGGAAGGGCCAGGTGGATGTCGCTCGTGGCACCGGGGATCCCGCGCAGTGACGTAAACGCCAGCAGCACAAGAAAGAGCAGCAGAAAGAATATCTGCGAGATCCTGCGGCGCCTTCTCCAATGGGAATCGTCCACAGACACCTCCGCACGCCCGGCGCGCGAGCCGTAGACGAAATCATCAGTGTTTAGGGAACGTTCGGACAGTGACCCGGGTCACGTTCTGCGGGAGTTCGGACCTGAATGCGGGACTAGAACCTGTCGGCGCAATGAGTTGCAACGCCGAACCACAGGCCTGGGCTATCGGTGATTGATCAGCGATGCGATGCACCCGGCGCCGAATCCGTTATCAATATTTACTACGCACACATTCGGCGCGCAGGTGTTCAGCATGCCCAGCAGCGCGGCCACCCCGCCCAGGGAAGCGCCGTACCCCACGCTTGTGGGAACGGCAATCACCGGCGCGTTCACGAGGCCCCCGACTACCGTCGGCAGCGCGCCCTCCATGCCCGCGCACACAATCAGCACCCGCGCTGATTTGAGCGTCTCCTGCTGCGCCAGCAGACGGTGGATCCCGGCCACGCCCACATCCGCCACAAGGTCCACCGTGTTGCCCATCAGCCGTGCCGTCACTGCCGCCTCTTCTGCGATAGGCAGGTCGCTCGTTCCCGCGCACACCACGCCAACCATTCCCTTGCCCGCTTCCGCCTCGGTTTGCGCCATCGTGATCGCCCGCGCCATCTCGTGAAATTCCGCCCGCGGCTCCCTGGCGCGCACAGCCTCATACACTTCCCGCGTCGCGCGTGTGGCCAGCACATTTCCGCCGGCCTTAACCATGCGCTCGAAGATCGCGGCCACCTGCGCAGGTGTCTTGCTTTCTGCAAAGATTACCTCCGGCATGCCGGTGCGCAGCGCGCGATGATGATCCACTTTCGCAAAGCCCAGGTCCTCAAACGGCAGATTACGCAACCGCTCCAGCGCTTCGGCCACGCCCGTTCGGCCTTCTCGCACCTCATTCAAGAGCGACTCAATTTGCGCGCGATTCATCAGCGTCCCTTCTCTTTCGGCGACGGCACCGTCTCGGCATAAACGCGCATCGCCTCCTGCATCACCTGCTTCAGCGGAACCGCATGCTGCCGAGACAAGCCCCGGCAATCCTCGTACTCCGGCGACGCGTTGGCCACGTCTCCCGACGGCCAGCGGGCAATCTTCATCCGCACCTTGCCCCACTGCGTGTCCACCTCCACAAACTCGCGTGCCAGGGCCATCTTGTTTTCGAGCCGCCAGCGCAACCCAATGGTCGTCGTCTCGCGCAGCAGCAGATCGCGAAGCGCTGGCAGCAGCTCCGGCTTCGACAGCACGGTCACCTGCATGCCCGTGCGTCCCTTCTTCATTTGCACCGGCGCCCGATAAACATCCCACGCGCCCGCCTCAAGCAACAGTTCGCTCACATAGGCAAGTAACTGCGGATTCGCGTCGTCGATGACCGTTTCAATCACGGCAATGGGCTCAGCGCTATCGGCCGTCTCGTCCGCTTCGCCCACCAGCAGCCGCAGCAGGTTTGGCTCGCCGGGCGTATCGCGCCCGCCCGCTCCATAGCCGCGCGAGGCCACGCACATCGCCGGCAGCGGGCCATACGAAACCTCGAGCATCCGCAGCAGCGCCGCGCCCGTCGGAGTCACTCGCTCCATCGCCGGCCCCGCAGAATACAACGGCGCGTCACCCAGCAGCGCCAGCGTGGCCGGAGCAGGTACGGGCAGCGTTCCATGCGCACACTTCACCGTTCCACTTCCCACGTTCAGCGGTGAAGCCCTCCAGCGATCGACGCGCAGCGCTGCGCATCCGGCCGCCGCACAAACAATATCAACGATCGTGTCGACAGCGCCGACCTCGTGAAAGTGCACCTTTTCAATCGGGATCGAATGAATCGCCGCCTCTGCTTCACCCAGTAGTTGGAAGGCCCGGCTCGCGCGCTGCTTTACTTGAGCGTTGAGTGGCGCAGAGTCAATGATCGAGAGAATCGCAGACAACGATCGATGAGGTGCATGCGTGTGCTCATGCTCA
>Ga0116217_10000201_pt1 | contig 70068 bp, 56 predicted proteins | sample Sb_taG_6_FD_89697 | JGI IMG/M metagenome (GOLD analysis project Ga0116217, IMG submission 89697) | Peat soil microbial communities from Weissenstadt, Germany - Sb_50d_4_PS metaG | ecosystem: Environmental > Terrestrial > Soil > Wetlands > Peat | place: Germany: Weissenstadt | collected 2010-09-21
ATGCGCCGCGAGCCCGCAATGTTGTACCATTCGATAGAATCCACGCCTGGGAAAAAGGCCGTCCTTCATGACTTCAACCTCCTCCCCGACACTTCTCGTTCTGGCAGCCGGAATGGGCAGCCGCTATGGCGGCCTGAAACAAATCGATCCCGTCGGCCCCGCGGGCGAAACCATCATCGATTACTCCATCTACGATGCTCTCCGCGCGGGCTTCGGCAAGCTGGTCTTCATCATCCGCAAAGACATCGAGCAGGCATTTCGCGAAACCGTCGGCGCCCGCTTTGAAAAGCGCGTTGCGGTGGACTACGTCTTTCAGTCGCTCGACGACATTCCGCCGCAATTCACCATGCCAGCAGGCCGCACCAAGCCGTGGGGAACGACGCAGGCCATATTGCTGGCCGAGAGCGCGATTCATGAGCCTTTCGCCGCCATCAACGCCGACGATTTTTACGGAGCAGAGAGCTACCGTGAGCTTTCACGGCATCTCACCTCCGGCTCCGAAGATTACGCGATGGTCGGCTTCATTCTTCGCAACACGCTTTCGGACTTCGGCTCGGTGGCGCGCGGTGTTTGCCAGGTTTCGAGCGATGGCTATCTTGAGCACATCATGGAGATGACCAAGATCGAACGCGATGGCAACGGCGCGCGGAACACCGACGCCAACGGGAACGTCACTAAGCTTTCAGGCGACGAGCCAGTGTCGATGAACTATTGGGGATTTACTCCGCGTATTTTCGATCAGCTTCGCGTGCACTTCGAGAAATTCCTTGAGCAAAATGCGACCGACCTCAAGGCGGAGTGTTACATTCCCAACACGGTGGGCGAGCTGGTGGACGCGAGCGAAGCGCGAGTCAAGGTTCTGCGCTCCCGCGATTCCTGGTTCGGCGTCACCTACCGCGAAGACCGCCCGCGCGTCGTGGAAAGCATTCGCCGCCTGATCAGCAACGGCCAATACCCTGAACGACTCTGGTCATGAAAGACTCTCTCGACGTTCGCGACGTAGCACGGCATTTTCAATTCCACGGTGAAGTCTCCTCGTTCGCGCCGCACGGCAACGGCCACATCAACGACACCTACCTCATCACCTGCCGGGCAAGCAACGGACCCGCGCGTTATATCCTGCAGCACATCAACCGCAAGGTCTTTCACGATCCAGCCGCCGTCATGCGGAATATCGAGCGCGTCACGGCGCATCTTGCTGCGCAGGCGGTCGGCGAATCAGCCAGTGTTCGCCGCACGCTCAGGCTTATTCCGGCGTGCGATGGGAAGAACTGGCATGTCGATGAGGCCGGAGAAACTTGGCGAGCCTATCCCTTGATTGAGAACGCGCGCACGTACGAAACGGCGACCAGTGCAGGGCAAGCTTTCCAGGCGGCACGCGCATTCGGCCGTTTTCAGCAGCAGCTGGCTGACCTGCCAGCGCCGCGTCTCCTCGACACCATCCCCGATTTTCACCACACACCCAAACGCTTCACCGCGCTCGAGCAGGCGATCGCCGCAGATGCCGCAAGCCGCGCTGGGCTCGTGCAGCCAGAGATCGAGTTCGCGCTCTCGAGGCAATCCATCACCGGCGTTCTGCTCGGCGCGGGCCTGCCCGAGCGCATTACGCACAACGACACCAAGTTCAACAATGTGCTGCTTGACGACACCACTGGCGAAGCCGTCTGCGTCATCGACCTCGACACCGTGATGCCCGGTCTCGCGCTTTACGATTTCGGCGACATGGTGCGCACCACCACCAGCCCCGCCGATGAAGACGAGCGCGATCTCTCGAAAGTCACCATGCAGTTTCCGCTGTTCGAGGCACTGGTGCGGGGCTATATTGAGTCGGCCGGCGGATTCCTGACCGCGGCGGAGAGACAGTACATTGCCTTCTCAGGCAAGCTCATCACCCTTGAAATCGGCATCCGCTTCCTCGCCGACCATCTCGCCGGCGACACGTATTTCAAAGTGCATCGCGAAGGGCACAACCTCGACCGCTGCCGCACGCAATTCAAGCTGGTCGAGTCCATCGAGATGCAGGAAGAAAAGATGAACCGGCTCGTCGAGTCGCTGGGATAACGGCTCGTTCTATTGCGTGCCTGCCGACTGCGTGCCTGCCGACGGATAGACCGGAATCTTCGGCGTGAGCCGCCGGACCAGAAACTCCTGAAACAGGTTCTGCATCGCCGTCTCCGCGGTACCAACCAGGGTGCTTTCAAATGTGAGCTCTATGCCGCTGTGTTCGTTGTCGGGGTAATAGAGATTGGAAATGCCGCCGGCCGCGATCCCGCCGAGAATACCGGAGTAGTTCGGTTGCCAGCGCCCATTATCACCCTTGCAGATGACTGAATTTGCGATCGCGTACAGGATCCGCGACCTGACGCTGCCCGTCCCCTTGTAGAAGTAACGAGGATCCTGCTTGAGGACCGATGGTAGAACTGCGCCGCCGATCATGGTACCGAAGAAACTATCGGCATAGTTCGCGCCATATCGCTTCGCACATCCCTGCGTACCCTGCCCATATCGCGTAAATGTGTTGTCGGCCTGTTCAAAGCCGGCAACGGCACCCGTCATCGCCCACGTCACCGGGTCGATTTGGGTCCTCCAGGCCAGCTGGTACTTCTGGCGCGTGGTCAGCGGAACCGCGTCGTGGTCATAGCTCACGTAGTAATTCGGAAATACACCAAGCACCCGCTGCTGCTCTTCCAGGTTAAGCTGTTGCTGCGCGATCTCCGCCTGCGATCCGGCAGAAACCACGATGTCGCTCGAAGCAGCCGCAACCGGCAACACGACGGTGCGGGCATCGTATGCCTTGCCGGAGTGCAGCTCGCCGCGGATCTCCTGCGTAACGAAACCGGCCGACGAGATCGTGATCCTGAATTTTCCCGCGGGAAGATTGCCAAAGTTGAAGGCGCCTTCGCTGTCAGTCTGCTGGCTTGCGGCTGGTGGAGCACCTGGGCCGCTCAGCTCCAGCTCAACGCGCGCTCCCTCGTACACGGCTCCATCCGTGCTCGTTACCACTCCATGAATGCTCGAGCCCATCGATGCCGCTGAACCGGGATCTTCAGTGGCCACCAGCGTACCTTCCTGTGCCCATGCGCATGCGCCCGCCGCAAGAATCAACGCAAGCATCCCCAGCCGGGCGCACAGAGGGCCCGGACGGGACACGCCTCGCGGCGCGCAGCGCAGCTTTGCTTGAATCTTGATCAGATTGCTCCCGGGACGAAGACCCCTTCATTCCAGCAAAAGGCAGCTTCGGCAGAAATACCACTTTAGCTTTAGACGTCAGAAGAGCCGCTGAGATAAGGACTCCAGCAGGCGTCGATGACCTTGGCCGACAGGAACCTCCCGATCGAATTCCGAGGCATGGATTCAATCCCGGAAAGAATCCATTGCGACAAGAATGACAGAGAGCTACTCCGGCCGCCCCGTATAGTGCTGAACGTGATGAACTTCGGCGTGATCTTCGAGCGATTCCAAATGCGTGGTCACTTCAGCGGGCATTTCCAGGTCGAGAGCAAGCTGCTCCTCCACCGTGGTCGCCAGCCGGTGCGCTTCACCCAGCTTCATGCTGTCGGGAAACAGAAGGTGAATCTCGATGATCTGTCGATAGCCCGTTGCACGGAATCGCACGCCATGGTATTCCAGGCCAAGCTCTTTGCAAATGGCGTCGAGCCGTTCGCGAATGCGATGACCGATCTTGGGATCGGAATAATCAAGCAGCCCCTTGAACGATCGCCAAAGCAGCCGGCCGCCCGTCCACAGAATGTTCGCTACGATGGCAAACGCCACGACTGGATCGAACGCCTTCCAACCCGTCGCCATCACCAGCCCCAGGCCGGCGACCACGCCGAAACTCGTCCAACTGTCGGTCAGCACATGTCTGCCGTCCGCTTCAAGAATCAGCGAATGATTCCGCTTTCCGATGCGCAGCAGGTAAAAGCCCAGAACTGCGTTCAATATGCCGGCGGCAATAATGAGAAGGACTCCGCGGCCCAGGTTCTCGAGGGCCAGGCCGTGCTTCCATTTTTCGATGGTCGTATACAGAATGCTCGCCGCGGCCAGCACGATCATTGCGCCTTCAAAACCCGCGGAGAAGAATGTGATCCTCTCGTAGCCGTAGTGAAACTGAGGAACCGCCGGCCGCGCGCTCAGCCACAGGCTGAAGACGGCAAACGCCACGACCACCACGTGCACTACAGATTCCGCAGCGTCAGAGAAGATCGCCGACGACCCCGTCAGGTAATAGGCCGTCAACTTTCCCGCCAGCATCAATACGCCAACCGCGAGCGACAGCCGCATGGCGAGGCTGGCGTCTCGATACTGCCGCAACCGCTTGTCAGTTGAGTCTTGCTTCGGCGTAACGTTCATAGCCGATCCTTTGTGCCGATTTCGCAGTCCGGCGGGCCGCTTATCCCATTGGCGGATTTCCGTAGCCGCATCTCAATCCAGCATCCGGCGTTTCAAATTCATCACTTCGCGATAGGGCCCCGCGTGAGCCACGATGCGCTAGTGCGATTCACCCGGCATTTCCGGCGATGAATGCTTCATGCGCTTCAAATCGACGCCGAACTTGGGATCCTCTCGCGTGCCGTTGACGTGGATCGGAACCAGGGTCCCCGCTCCATCCTTCTCAAAAAACCGATCGGCGGGTTTCAACAGCAACCCCTTCCAGCCGCCCACCATTTGCGAAACCTTGGCCTCGGTTCTGGCTGTTCCCACAAAATCCAAAGTGCTGCCGTCGATGCCATACGTCCCTTTCAAGTCAATTTCCGCTCCAGGCACAGTGTATTTCAGATTGGGCAGGCTCACCTTTTCGCCCGACAACTGAAAATCGCTTTGCATCGCCGAGCGCACATCGGATCCGGCGTTCTTTGCCGCTTTAGGATCGCCTTGCCCGCGAAGGCTCAACTGCTCCACCCAGTTCTGGATTTTGGTGCTCGTGAACTCAGTGTCGTCGAGTGAGAAATTTCCGTTCAGCGTCAAACGCTCAAGCACCGTCTCCTTCCCCGGTGGAATTTCGAGCGCTGTCTTCAAAGCGAGGACGCCGGTCAGCATTGGCGTTCCCGAGTGGCTTGCCAGACGCAGAAAATCTTCAATGTGGCCGCGATCCACATTCACCCTCAGCTCAATATCGTGCCCGCTGGGCAGAGTTCGGCCGTCCTTCAGGGTTTTCTCCTGTTGCCTGACGATCTGCCCCACGGCGGTCAAATGTGATTGCCCGAGCGTCGCATCCACCGGCTGCAGCCATGTGTCGCCGTTGGTGCCGTCCACCTGCGCATGGAAGTGCGTGTAAAGCGGGACAGGCGTGCCAAAGTGAGTGAGCCGGAAATCCGGCGTGTCGGTCTGCCCGTCAACCACAAGGTCGCGGAGCACCCCGTGGTAGTCACCGGTGGAATTGAGAATCCCCGCAATCCCTTTGAAGACCCCGAGATCCGCATGCTCGAAGCGATAGCTGCCGCTTACGGCCGTCTCGCCAGGATCTTCGACCACCCACGGTCCCAGATTACCCGAAGTGAGGATCATTCCCGCGGGCCGCGGATTGGTGAGTTGCGCGTCAAAGCGCATCGGTCCCCCTTCGGTCACGTCGGTCAGCTTGATATGAGCGATATCAAACTCCAGCGGTAGCTTTCCGGGCTTGCTCGTTTCGATTCGCAAACGTGCACCATCACACTCGATGCGGTTCACCACAAAGTGCAGCAAGGTTGACATCGCCGGTTTTGAGGAGCCGCTCGAGCCTCCGTCTGATGCGACGTGCGTGAAATGCGTCCTGGGCGGAACGTCCACATCCAGTCCCTTCAGCTCGACCACAGAGATCCTGATTGGTTTTCCCGGCTTGTAGTGTAACGGCGCATGGAACCGGAATTCGGCGAGCTGCATTAACGGCGGGGTCGCGCCAGGAACGGTAACTCCCACCACCTCTGAAGGCGGCCAGATTTTGAGCCCTTTCCCTTCGGCCCACAGCCCATTCACCAACGAAATATGAAAGCTGGCCAGCTCCACGCGCGCGTGAAAGTGTTCCTGGAGCTTTTCGACAATGACTTCGCGCAGGATTGGCTCGGCCCGGTGCATCAGCACGGCAACGGCCACGCCCAGGGCCACAATGACCAGCAACAGTGCGCCTGCCACCCACTTCAACCGTCGATGCCTGCGCCAGAATCCCGCGCGCTTGCTTGCCACAACCAAACCTCGTCCGCCTCCATTTTCGCAGGATTCCCTTGCCTCTAAGCTCAGGCTCCTGCACCTTTGACGCGTTTGGCGCCGGAAATCGTCCAACTCATCGAATCATTCGCTCAGTCAAACCGCATGTCTTCGGCGACGATAGTTGCGCCGCCAAATGCTACATTCCCTTGGATGCGGCCTTCCGGCTCTCTTGGTCCTTCCTCCCCTGATGCCGTAGACTTCTTATCATTGATGCAAGCTCTGATTGAGAACCTGGTAAAACTTCAATCCGTTGAGCTCGGCCGCGCCCGTCTTCATCAGGATCTGCGCGCGCTTCCCTCCGAGGTTGCGAAGGCACAAGCGGAGCTTGCCGCCGCCGAACGCAAGTCGGCCGATATTTCAGCGGCGCTGAATCGCGAGGATGCGCTGCGCACCAAGTTGGATCGTGAGATCGACACCCACCGCAAAAAGACTGCGCGCTTCCGAGAGCAGTTGGACTCGGTCAAGACTCCGGAGCAGGCCGCCGCCATCGAGCACGAACTTCAGTTTTCGGGCGCCGAAGCCGACCGCCTTGAAAACGAAGAGTACACGAGCCTGGAGCGCACAGAAGCCCATGAAGCATCGCTGGCCCAGGCCCGCGCCCAGGTGGAAATGCTGTCTGAAGCGCTTGAAGCGACTCGCGTCCGCGTCACCGCCCGCCAGCAGGAACTTGAAGCCGAGCTTGCCGCCCTGGATGCCGACCGCGCTGCTCTCCGTGCGGCTCTCGATCACGAATGGGTCGCGCGCTTCGACCGCATCGCCGCCTCACGCGGCACCGCCATTGCGCGCGCTGAAAACCAGCAATGCACCGGCTGCCGCATGGGCGTGCGCCCGCAAACCTGGAATCAGCTCCGCGAGGGCGAATTGCTCACCTGCGACAGTTGCAACCGCTTCCTCTACTGGGATCCGGCAATGCAGCCCGTGCCAAAAGCGCCGCAGCCTGAGCCGATCCCTGGAGAAGGCCGTGCTCCGCGCAAATCCCACCAGGCCGGCGCCTAGCGAAATCTCCATGCAGTCTCCTGCCACGGCCCTGTCGAGGAGGAATGGCGTCGCGCGCCTTGCCTTTCTCGCGTCTTGCTGCAGCCTGCTTCTCCCCGCGGTATCCGCTGCGAGCCCGCCTGATGGGATTCATGTTCAGGGGTCCGGCACACCTCCGCAGCTTGCCTTCGGCTGTTGCGATCAGGGAATTGCGCCGATGCAGGCCCTGTTTGCCGATCATGAAGTGATTGCTGCGCTCCATGATATGCATGCGCAGGTGGGTGTCGCCGTCGCCGATTTCTCGCCGGAACGCGTGCAGGTGGTGCGTTACCTCAATCAGCAACAGATTCCGGTGATCGCAGGCGTGACGCTCCAAACAAAAGACGGCCCCTACTTCAATGTCGATAATGTGGCCGAAGCTCCGGCCCAGATTGCTGCCTTCGAAAAGTGGACCCGTGACAACGGCCTGCGCTGGGATGCCGTCGGCATCGACATCGAGCCCAACTTCAGCCAGCTTGCGGAGCTCAGGAATCACCGTTGGCGCCTGGTCACGACGCTCCTCCGTAACAGCCTCGACGGCAAGCGCATTCAGCGTGCGCAAGAGGCATACTCCGCATTGATCCGCCAGATTCAGTTGCAGGGGTATCCGGTGGAAACCTATACCTTGCCCTATGGTCCCGTTGAGCGCAACCTTCGCACCACGCTGATCGACCGTCTGCTCGGTACCGTCGACGTGAGCGCCAACGAGAACGACGTGATGATCGATACCAGTTATGCGCGTCCCGTCGGATCAGCCATTATCCTGGGTCTTGGTCCCTACTCGCAAGGCATCTTGGTCGGCGTCACCGATGGCCTGACTCCTGCAGGTTCCGGTTTCGGGCCGCTCGATTGGGATGAGTTCTCCAACGACTTGATCGTCGCCAGTCACTTCGCGCATCACATCGGCGTCTATAACCTCGAGGGCTGCGTCCGCCACGGGTATTTGCCGCGGCTCGAGACGATGAATTGGGGAGAGTCCGTCGTCATTCCCGCGGCGTCGGTCGCACGCGCCCGGCAGCACGTGATGGCCTTCAGCATCGCGCTTTGGATCGCTTCGCGTCTGCCGTTTCTCGCCGCCGCAGTCATCCTGCCCGCCGCCTTTTGCATTTGGTGGTGGCGCAGACGCAGGCTGCGGCTTCGGCACTGCTAATCTTTTCTTAGGACCGTAGTCAGCCGCCAGGCACCGCACTGATCACTGACGACTGAACACTGGCCAACGTCTTTCAGGAGCAGTCCCGCGTGCAACGGATTTGTGTCGATATGGATGAGGTTATGGCCGACACGCTCTCCGAGCACATCCGACGCTACAACCAGACCTTCGATGAGGATGTATCTCCGGAAGATCTTGCCGGCAAAGGCCTCTGGGAGATCACGCCGCTCGACCGCCAGGCGCAGCTCCGCGCCTTTCTCGATGCTGAAGATTTCTTTGAAGATCTGCCGCTGATGCCTGACGCGCAACCGGTGCTCAAAGATCTCTCCGCGCGCTTTGAAATTTTCATCGCCACGCAGGCCATGGCGGTACCCAACTCGCTCGGGCCTAAGTACCGCTGGCTGCAACGCCACTTTCCCTTCATTCCGCCCACGCACTACGTTTTCTGCGGCAACAAGGGCATTCTCCGCGCCGATTACCTCATCGACGACCAACCCAAGAATCTTCTCCGCTTTGAGGGTCAGGGCCTGCTCTACACTGCGCCGCACAACCTCACTGCTACTGGCTTTATCCGCGTGAACAACTGGCTCGAAGTCGCCGGATTCTTCGCTGCCGTTCCCGCCCAATCCTGAATCGCCATCCATTCAAGCTTTGGCATCTAATTTAACGTGGCATTCTTTTTACGTTTTTCAGGCCAGGCAGAAGCCGAGCCGACTGTCGCCGACCCTCTCGTTCCGTCCCATGTGCCGTTCTCTTCAGATCTCGCCGGGCAGAATCCGATAGCATTAAAGATGACAGTGGATCTCCCGCCTTCCAAGCCACCCATCTCGCGCCGCCGCTTCCTTTCCGCAGGCCTGTACGCCGGCGCGGGGCTGGCGCTCTATTCCGGCGAAATCGAGCGGCATTGGATCGAGGTCACACGGCGCGACATATTCGTTCCCGGCCTCCCCGAAGCTTTTGACGGCTTCCGCGTAGCGCATCTCAGCGACATCCACATGGACGAATACACCGAGCCGTTTTTGGTTCGTGATGCCGTCGATCACATCAACCGCTTGCATCCCGATGCGGTGTTTCTGACCGGCGACTTTGTGACGAGAGAGCTTTTGCCAAAGAGATTGTCCATTGGCCCAGCGTGGCAATGCGCCAGCATCCTCGATAAGCTTGAGTGCCCGCGCCGCTATGCGGTCCTCGGCAATCATGACGTCATGGTGGGTGCGCCTGAAGTCACTCAGGCGCTCACCGACAATCACATCAGCGTCCTTCGCAATGCGTCCCTGCCCATCGAGCGTCCAGGCGGCAGGTTCTGGGTTGCCGGGGTCGACGATCCGGTGAAAGGCAAGCCCGATCCGGACACGGCAATTCCGCCGTCGATCAGAAATGTCTCTGGTGAGCCCATCGTTCTGCTGTGCCACGCTCCCGACTACGCCGACAAATTATTGACCTTTTCAGCAGGCCCGTCGGTGGCGTTCATGCTCAGTGGTCATACTCATGGGGGCCAGGTTCGCCTGCCACTGATGATGCCCTTGTTTCTGCCCCCATTGGGCAGGAAATACGTCGAAGGTTGGTACCGTATTGGGGCCACGCAGCTTTATGTCAATCGAGGCCTCGGCACCGTCGGCTTTCCCGTTCGCTTTGCCTGTCCCCCAGAGATTACCCTGCATACACTCCGGAAAGCCTAGAGCAAACACGAACAGGAAATCGCCAGCCGGATTCGGCACGGAGAGCATTCCGCGATCGTCACGCGCCCGCGATGGTCATCCCATCAATCCGGATCGTAGGCGAGGCCACCGACCCGCGAAAAACCAGGTCGTTGCCAATGGCAGTCACATTGCGAAGCATCTCAGCCAGGTTGCCCGCGATGGTGATCTCCTCGACGGCGTGCGTGAGCTTGCCATTTTCGATCCACAAGCCAGTGGCACCGCGCGAGTAATCGCCCGTGACCAGGTTTGTGCCGAAGCCCATCAGGCTTGTCACGTAGAGTCCCGACGAAACCTGCCCGATGACTTCTTCCGGCGTGAGCTTTCCCGGCGCAAGAAAGAGATTACCGCAGCCCGTTCCCGGCGCGCCCGCCAATCCCCGTGCGGCATTGTGCGTGGACTTCATCCCCAGCTTGCGCGCCGTATAAGTGTTGAGCAGGTAATTGCGCAGTTCGCCGTTCTCCACCACCACGGTGCGCCGTGACGGCAGTCCTTCGTCATCGAAAGGCGAAGTTCCAAAGCCGCCCACACCTGTCGGCAGCGACATCGTGTTGTCATCGACGATCGTCAGCTCGGGCGCGCCGATCGTTTCGTTCAGTCTTCCCGCAAGAAACGATGCGCCGCGCCAGATGGCATCGCCCGATGCAGCGTCGAAGACCGATCCAATCAGAGACCGGGCCACTTCAGGCGCGAAAACGATGGGCGCTTGTTGCGTGGGCACGCGCCGGGCTCCGAGCCGGCGCAGGGTGCGCCTGGCGGCTTCTGCACCCACCGCTTCAGGCGATTCAACGTCGCCCATTCGGCGAGCGCTCGACCACCATCCGTCGCGCTGCATCTTTCCGTCCGCGTCTTGCGCCAGCGGCGCCGCGGAGACGCCTGCGTAACTGGTGCGGTAGCCGCCGACAAATCCTCGCGAATTGGCCAGCGCCTTGCGCCCGGTCGCTGCGTCGAAGCTGCCTCCACTGGAGTTCGTAATGCGCGGGTCGGCTGCCATTGCTGCCGCTTCTGCCCGGCGCGCCCAGTCGATGCGTTCCGGCCCGGAGAGCGAGTACACGTCCTCAAAGTAAAGTTGCAGATCGCCGCCGGCGGAGCCGAATTCGCCCGCTTCCGGCAGCCCGGCGAATGGATCCTCTTCCGTCACTTTCGCCAGCGCCAGCGCCCCATCCACCAGTTGGCGAATTCCGTCGGCGGTCAAATCGCTTGTCGAAGCCGAGGCCGACCGGTTGCCCAGAAACACGCGCAAGCCCAGACCGCGCGAACCAGATTCCTTCAGCGTCTCCACCTCGCCCATGCGCACGTTCACGCTGAACTCGTCGCCCTCGCGCGCCACAGCTTCCGCGTCCGTCGCGCCCGCTTTCATGGCCAGCGCCACAACATCGGCAACCAGGGATTCGAGGTCGAGCACAGTTTCAGGTGGTTGAGCAGCGGTTTGGCTCATGTCCTCAAGCTATCAAAAGCCGGTGCACTCGCGATGACCCGGAGGAATCCGGACGGAAGGGGAGAGAGGAGGGAGGGGGTCTCTACGCCGTCAGCCGCTCGAGTTGCTCGGGCTTGACGATGGTCAGGCTGGTGCCCTTGATCGTGATCCATTGGTCGCGGCGGAATTGGTTGAGGAGCCGCGTCACCGTCTCGCGCGAGGTGCCGGCCATGTTGGCGATCTCCTCGTGCGTCAGCGCCATGGTAAAGCGGATCTCCGGCTTGCCGTTGGAAGCACCGCGTCCCCAATCCAGCAGCAGCCGTGCCAGCCGCCCCGCCGCAGAGCCGGAGAGAGCCAGCCGCTTGGCGTCGTGAAACACCGTGAGGTATTCGCCCGACAGCGCCTGCGCCGCATGCATTGACGCAATCCCATGGCGTCCCAGGAATTCGACGAACTCCTGTTTCCGTACGGTCTTTACCTGGCAGGGCTCAATAGCTTCAGCGGTCACCTCGTGCGGCACATTGGCCAGCACGGCGCTCAGTCCCATCACATCGCCGGGACCGGCAATCTTCAGGATCATGGTTTTGCCGTCGCGCGAGGTGGAAGAGATCTTGACCTGGCCAAAGCAGATGACAAACACGTTGCGCGCGGGATCGCCTTCGGAAAAAAGCTTGGCGCCGCGGGCATGGCTCATCATGATCCCAATCTGGTCGTAATCAGCCAGGGCCTCCGACGTGAGATTGCAGAACATCCGCAGATGCCGGTGCTCGCAATTGAGGCAATCTTCCGGAGGGTGATGGGAATGGAGTGCGGCCATACTTCTACCAGTGGGGCTAGACGTTAAGAAAAGTATAGCGCATATCCCCATTCCACATCGTGGGCCATCGCGATCTACCCGTTTTTCGGCCTGAAATGTCCCGATTCTCGAGGCAAAGCCGCGATCCTGCTCTTAATGCGCCCCATTGGTGCGTCGCCGCGCAGGTATTACGCGCGTCAGGCAGCAAATGATATAGGCGCGAGAGACTTCGCGCGCCAGTTCCTCCAGAAGACGCATCCGCAGCGGCGGATAATTCACAAACGCCTGGTGCAGCGCCTCGACCGGCAGCAGCAGCAGCGATCCGCGAGTGACGGCGCTCAGAGTGTACGTGTGATGGCCGTCTCCCAGCGCGGCGGCCAGTTCAACCAGGTCTCCAGGTCGCGCCGTTCCAAGCGTCACACGCATTTCAAAGCGCTCCGCTTTGCGCGCAAAATCGCCCGATACCACGACATACAGCCCTTTGCACACGCCTTGCTGCCGGAAGACGACCTGTCCGGGGTCGAAGTCGATCGTCCGCGATGCGCCGGCAAGTAGCCCACCGGCTTCTTGTGGGCACTCCAGCAACTCGGCGAGGGGACGAGCCGCCACGTCGGCCAATCGAGTAAATCGCGATTCGGGTTGTACGCCCAGATTTTCCATGATTGAGGCCTCACGCCCGGCTCTTTCGATCTCTCGCCTTCCTTCTGAGCCCTCCGCTTGATCGCGGTCAATGCTGTTCGCAAGCGTGCGGCAACCCGCAGTGGCGCTGGGGCCGCATGCGTCAACTCCCTACCATCCCGATTTGCAACTGATTCCGGTCGGACAAAACGGTGCGGTTTCTCCTTTCACCCGCCCGTTCTCCTTTGCGGCGAACCGGCCCCGCTTCGAATCATTGCCTCCCGTTACGAAGTGGCCACGGGAACGGCAATCTCCTGCTCCATTTCCGCGCGCGCCCCCTCCGGCGGTACGCAAAGAACTGGCACGCGCGAGGCAGACAGCAAAGCAAACGCGGTCCCATGCGGCCCCGGCGTCCCGCTGGCACGCTTGACGCCCGCAACCAGGATGCATGGATGGTTCTCCGCAATTGCTTCAGCAATAGCATCGGCCGGACTGCCATCCTTCACCAGGCAATGCACCGGGGCGTTGCCCTGGAGCCGAATGCCAAAATCCTCAAGTTTACTGGAGCATGGATTCAACAAGGCGGAAACTTCGGCCGCAGTCCGCACATGCAATACCAGCAGCGGTCGATGGAATGTATCGGCGAGCGAATACGCCGTGGCCGCCGCTGCCGCTGCAGCTTCATTGCGTTCCATGGCCAGCAATACGGGTCCACCCGGCGTGGGCCGGTTTGGGCCGGCATTCCAATCCGCAGCCACGGCTAGCACGGGGCACGGTGCAAGCCGCACCAGTTGTTCGGCGATGGCGCCAACCACCACAGGTCCGACGCCTTCCATACCCTTGGTCCCAATGACGATCAGGCCGGCCTCGTACTGCCGCGCCACATCCACCAGCATCTCCGCCACCGTTCCCTGACGAATCTCAGAGTGGCTGTGAATGCCCTCGCGCAACAGGTCGGCCGCCAGCGCGTCGAGCACTTTGCGCGCCGCTTCCGTCAAGTGGCTTGCCACGGCGCCCGGAAGGCCATCCACCGCGGCATACTCCATCGGATCGAGCCCGTGCGCCAGCACAATGCGCGCACCATAGTTGGTCGCCAGCTTGCGGGCATATTCCAGAGCCGCATCCGCTTGGCCTTCGAGATCAGTTGCGACCACGATGGTCTTCAAACCGTTTTCAAAACCCATGGTTCGCCCTCACTGCAACGCTGCGCACAGTTCGTTGGATTTTGAGTGTGCGCCTTCAAATCAGGCTGGGCAGTGACACCATTCACCCCCTCATGTGACTAAGGTCACAACGGGCAAAATCCTGATTCTGTTGGAGAACGCGGAGCCTCAAAACATGAGGCCTGGCCCGCAATGAACGGCCATTTCAAAAGGCTTCAAGGGTGCCCTGAGCCTCAAGGCTGCCCCGGTCCTGCTCTTTCTTCGAACCCACATTGTTGATGCCCCCCTTCGAGAATCGGAGCCAACCAGAGAGCCCGAAGGAGAGCACAAACCAGTGCGAACCTCGATGGTGCTTCCGGCCCTATACATCAGGCGGCCTGATGCGTTACCGTGGGCGCGTTATGGAAAAGCAATTGAAACGCTCTCTTTCTGCATTTGTTCTCGTCATTTTGGCCGCGGTTTCTTGCACCGGCATTGCGGCGGCCCAGGCTCCCGCGCCCGACTCGCCTGACATCGAAGCGCAAGCCCACGCCATGCTCGCCAAGCTGACCCTGGAACAGAAAATTGAACTGCTGAGCGGGATCGACAACATGTTCACCCGGCCCATGCCCGCCATCTATCTTCCACGCTTCAAAATGTCCGACGCCTCGGTTGGCGTGCGAACCTGGGGCCCGACCACGGCCTACGCAGGCGGCGCGGCGCTGGCCGCCAGTTGGGATCCCGAACTTGCGCGCAAGATCGGCGAGAGCCTCGGCCGCGATGCCCGCGCCCGCAATGTCAACTTCCTGCTCGGCCCCGGAGTCAATATCGCCCGCTCGCCACTCAATGGCCGCAACTTCGAATACCTCTCCGAAGATCCGTTCTTGAACTCGACCCTCGTGGTGCCGTTCATCGAAGGCGTGCAATCGCAGGGCGTCATCGCCACGGTGAAGCACTACGCGCTCAACAACTCCGAGTTCAACCGGCACAACATCGATGCCGAAGTGGACGAGCGCACCATACGCGAAATCTATTTGCCGTCATTTGAGGCAGCCGTCACCGAAGGCCACGTGGATGCGGTCATGGACTCCTATAACCTCGTCAACGGAGTCCACTCCACGCAAAACGACTTCCTCAACCTGAAGGTGCTCAAGAGTGATTGGGGATTCCAGGGCGTGCTTATGTCCGACTGGGATGCAACGTATGACGGCGTCGCCGCCTGCAACAACGGGCTCGACCTCGAAATGCCCAGCCCTAAGTTCATGAACGCCAAAAATCTCCTTCCTGCCGTGCAGAGCGGCGCAGTCAAGGAATCGACGATCGACGAACACGTCCTGCGCCTGCTTCGCACCGAGCTGCGCTACGGCTTCACCACTCGTCCGCAGTTCGATCCCGCTGACTCCACCTACTCGGTTGCCGACCGCACTGTCGCGCTCCAAGGCGCTCTCGAAAGCATCACTCTCCTCAAGAATCAGGATCATCTCCTTCCGCTCGATCCGGCGAAAGTGAAAAACATCGCCGTCATCGGCCCCGACGCATATCCGGCAGTCACCGGCGGCGGCGGCTCGTCTGAGGCTCATGCCTTCGAGCCGGTCAGTATTCTCACCGGCATCGCCAACCTGCATGGCCCCGACGCGCATGTCTTCTACAGCCCCGGCATGCCCGAAGATCCCGCTGAAAAGAAGGCCGTCGAACAGGCCGATGTTGTCTTCGTGGCAGTTGGCTTCAATCCCAAAACCGAGAGCGAAGGTCGCGACCGAACTTTCACTCTGCCGCCCGGTCAGGACGCGCTCATCGAAGCAGCCGCGGCAGCCAATTCGCACACCATCGTGCTTCTCACCGCGGGCGGCGGTGTCGACACCAGCCGCTGGCTCGATAAAGTTCCCGCTTTTATGCTGCTCTACTACCCGGGACAGGAAGGCGGCACCGCCGTCGCGCAAATCCTCTTCGGCCAGCACGACCCCGAGGGCAAATTGCCCGTCTCGTTTGATCGCAGTTGGGAATCGAATCCGTCAGCGAAGTGGTACTACGGCGACCCCAAGGACAATACGACCCTTCACACCACCGGCGAAAATGACCAGCCCAAGGACTACACGATTGAGCATGTGAAATATGGTGACAAGCTCATGGTCGGGTATCGCTACTGGACCACAAGCGGCAAGCACCCGCTGTTTCCGTTCGGCTTCGGTCTCAGCTACACCACGTTCCGTTTCTCAAATTTGCAGGCGCCGTCTTTGGCGACGAAAGGCACAATCGACCCGAAAGGCATCGCAGTTAGCTTCGACGTCACCAACACCGGCACCGTTGCCGGGGCCGAGGTGGCCCAGCTCTATGTCTCCGATCCCTCCGCGCAGGTCGATCGCCCCGAACGCGAATTGAAAGGATTCGAAAAGTTGCAGCTTGCGCCCGGCGAAACCCGGCACGTCACGCTCTCGCTCGACGCGCGCGCCTTCAGCTACTGGGATGAGCCCGCGCACAAATGGATCATCGATCCCGGCAAGTTCGTCATTCGTGTCGGCGACTCCAGCGAGCACACGCCGCTCGATGCTGCTATCGACCTGCGCTGATCGTTCGATCGTTCCAGGCCACATCTGAAGTAGAGGAGATTTCAATGATGTTAAAACGCTGCTTCCCCGTCGTTGCCTTTGCCGCGCTCGTCCTAGCATTCACCGCGCCCTCGCGCGCCCAATCTCCGACTCATTCGTCGTGGGTGGGAACCTGGGCCACATCTCCGTACCTCGCCGATGGTGGGTTCAATGTCCGTACGCTTACCGGCGTCACGCTGCGCGAAATCGCTCACATCTCCGTCGGCGGCGCGCAGGTGCGCATTCGCTTCACCAACGAGTTCGGCCTTGATCCCCTGACCATCAGCGATGCCCATGCGGCGCTGAGCGCGGGCGGTGGCTCCATTCAGGCCGGCAGCGATCATGCCCTCACCTTCGGCGGCGCCACTTCAGTCAACGTTCCACCGGGAGCGGCGATCTTCTCTGATCCCGTCGCCCTTGAAGTCGCCCCGCTCTCCGACGTCGCAGTCACGTTTTATCTGCCGCCGCAGATCATGCGCGCCGAGACCTATCACGGCTTCGCCGATCAGGACAATTATCTTGCCACCGGCGACGTTGCAACGGCACAGCAGCTTCCCCAGTCCACTACGATTCCTTCGTGGTATTTCTTCGATGGCATCGATGTGCCTGAGGTCTCAAGCTCGCGCGCCATCGTCACGCTTGGCGATTCGATCACTGACGGCGCGCACTCCACGCATAATGCCAATCTGCGCTGGCCCGATGTTCTCGCCAGCCGCATGCACGACGATCCGAATCTGAAAAACATCTCCGTCCTCAATGAAGGCATCGGCGGCAATCGCGTGCTCAATGAAACCACGGGGCCCAGCGCGCTTTCGCGCATCGACCGCGATGTTCTGGCGCAGAGCGGCGTGCGCTACGTGATCGTGCTTGAAAGCATCAACGACATCGGCCGGCTTGCCCGCTTGCAAACACCTTGGGATGAGATCACCGCACAGCAGTTGGAAATGGGACTCAAACAGATCGCTGACGCCGCACACGAGCACGGCATCAAGGCCATCGGCGCAACCCTCACGCCCTACGGGGGAGCGAATTATTACTCCGACAAAGGCGAGGAAGTGCGCGAAGCCGTCAACGATTGGATTCGCACCAGCGGGACCTTCGACGGGGTGGTCGACTTCGACAAGGCCACGCGCGACCCGCAGAATCCCACGGCCTTCAATCCGGCATGCGACTCGGGCGATCACCTGCACCCCGGCGACGAAGGCTATAAAGCGATGGCCAACGCCATCGACCTAACACTCTTCGCCAAATAACCAAACCCCGGTGCGCCCTCTCACGAGAAGCAAACTTACCACGACATTGGGTGCACCGGGTCTCGTCTCTGAGACCCGGGAACCACCAAAGCCAAAATTGAAAAGCCCGGTTGCCCTATCCTTTCCGCGCTCTTGGCGGAAAGGGTGGGAACCCGCGCGAATCTATTGCTGGCTGGCTTCGCTACTCGGCAAAGGGAGCCGTTGCCGGACAGCAGGCTGCGCGTTCGCCTGCCCCGAGCCAGTTCCCGGCGCAGCTCCCACAATGTCGTTGTCGCCTTGACCGGAGTTCGCCACCTGTTCCGAACCAGACGCGGCGTTCGACATCGCATCCAGCTCCGACTTCCGATACTTCGGTGCGCTCACGTACCCGTGTATGTGGTCCTTGGAGATGTTGTTGATGATCACCTGGATGGGCTGCGGGCTGTCGGGCTCGTAGAACATCGCGGGCTGATAGAGGTTCACATGCTTCTGCGTCAGGTTGCGGTCATCCACCAGCAACGTCAGGTCGGCGTACTGATGCTTGGTGTTGGCCTTCCTCAGGCTGATGCCAACCGGCCCTTCGTGCTTGAACTCCTTCGATTTCAGGATGTCGAATTCGTAGTAGTTGCACTCGCCCTTTTTCTCGAGCAGCACAAGCTCACCATGGGTGCGCGCGATGGAGCCGCCCAGCTCTGTCTTCGCGCTGGCCAGGTCCGTGCGAGTATCGTCGATCTCCTTGCCCTGTGCGTCGAGCTGCGACTGCATCTTCTTGAATCTTGTGTCCTGCGCGCTCGAGCGGTGCGTAATCGCGCGGTGGCTGGCTGCTCTGCCGGTGGCAGGGATCGCAGGTGACGGCTTGGCTTCGCCGGGCGTTGCTTCGTTGCCTGACCCAAGAGTGTTCACCCTGGCTTCGAGCGCGTTGAGCTGCGTACGCGTCAGGGCGAGTTGGGCCGTCACCTGTTCATTCTGCGCCGCTAGTGCCTGCTTCTGCGCGGCCATAGCCTGCGCGCTGTTGTGCTCGTGCACCGCATAACCAATGCCCCCACCGGCAACCACCACGGCGGCAATGATTCCACCCACCACCTTCGCGAAAGACGACTGTGGTTGAAGCAAAGAATCTTCCATCATATGCAACCTCCAGACAGGAATCCCCATGAGATCGAAGCACGTTCGTCTCCAAATTTGCGAATCCGCAAGTCATTGACCGCAGGCGATTTCCGCAAGCGAGCCGCGCAGTATCCAGGGCAAAAAATTCCCGATCGTGGAAATTTTTGCGGGTCGGCAGAGTGCCTTCACGGCACCAAAGGTGGCCCCTGACTCCATAACTTATTCATTCTGCGATAACTGTCAATATTTCATTCAGAATCAATCGCTTGGGAGAATTTTGAGGTCATCCATTTTGCGCCAGCAGTATGTTCTCGGCGCCCGACGGAGACATCTGCGCCGGCAGCTCCTTGAACTTCGACTTCACATCGTCTTCCTGTTCCGAGATCGACTTGAAGATGAGCGCGTGTCCCTCAATGTGAATGTGCGTCTCTGTGATCGACCATTCGTTGCCGCCCACCTGGCGGCGCTCGACATCGAAGCTGCCTCCGGAATGCAGAACCCCCACCACGCCATGCCAGAACTTCACGTCATGGATCATGCGCCCCTTCAGGCTCACAATGCGATGCTGCGAATTGTCGACGGCCATCTCGCCGGCCATAGCGGCGAACACGCGCGCCTGCCACGTGGGGGGATCAAACTGCGGATTGGGCTTGAAGTGCAGAATCGTGCTGTTTCCCTGGACCCCTGTCTTTGTCCATAGAAACGCCTGCGGCAGCATCTTGAGCATCTGCGACGCCTGCTGGTCGTCATGCCGATCGGCTTTCAGCTGCTTTGCCTGCGCATCGGAGTCGCCGACGTAGTTGCTCATGTTCTTGCGCTGGTCGCCCTTCGAAAAGATGAGACCGTTCTTCTCGATCAGGCGTTTCAAGTCTCCGATGGTCGTCTCGGCAACCCACTGCTTCACGTTCGCGCCCGGCTTGCGATCTACCTCGTAGTAAATCCAGTGGCTGTGATCCGACGCATCGGCGGCCAGCTCTGTCTGCACAGATTGCTGCACCATTTGCTTCGCATCCTGGCCGTTTGCCGAAACAGACAGGCCGATCATTGCCACACCCGCAAGCAATACTCTCCAGAGCATCGACTCGCCCCTTCCTGCCGCAATCAGGCCGGCGCGAGAAGCCAACCAGTGCAGCTTCTGTGACTTAGATGCGTTTGGACGCAGGCGCGTGAAACCCGAAGGCTATCATCGATCTATGAAGCGGGTTGTTCTCTCCTGGAGCAGCGGCAAAGACAGCGCCTGGACTCTTCATGTCCTTCGCCGCGATCCTTCGGTCGAGGTATGCGGCTTGCTCACCACGCTCAATACGCAGTTTGATCGCGTGGCCATGCACGGCGTCCGCCGCACAATCCTTGAAGCGCAGGCCGCCGCAGCGCAGCTCCCGCTCTGGATCGTTCCGCTGCCGTGGCCGTGCCCGAACGCTGTCTACGAGCAACACATGGCCGAAGCCTGCCGGCGCGCCATCAGCGAGAAGATCGACGCGGTTGCCTTCGGTGATTTGTTTCTCGAGGACGTGCGCGTCTATCGCGTGCGCCAGCTTGCTCCCACCGGGCTCGAACCGCTTTTCCCGCTCTGGCAGATTCCCACCGACACGCTTGCCCGCGACATGATCGCTGCCGGCCTGCGCGCGCGCATCTCCTGCGTCGACACCAAGCAGCTTCCGGCGAACTTCGCCGGCCGCGAGTTCGATGAAGTGTTCTTGCGCGACCTTCCGGCGGGCGTTGACCCTTGCGGCGAACGCGGCGAGTTCCACACCTGCGTCTACGCCGGCCCAATGTTTCAGGCGCCATTGATCATCGAAATGGGAGAGATCGTCACCCGCGAAGGCTTCCGGTTCGCAGATTTCCTCTTGCCGGCCGCCGAAACTGCCACGGCTTAATTCCGCAGGCTTCTCAGCGCCGGATACATCTTCCTCCACTGCGCATACCCAGCTTTGTACGCTGCCACGTCCGCCGCATCCGGCTCGATCCTCTCCGCAACCTTGATCGCTTGACCGCAGGCCTCGTCGAGGTTTTTCCAGTGGCCCACGCCCACGCCGGCCATCAGCGCACAGCCGAACGCGCCACCCTCCTCGGCGGTGAGCACTTCCACGGCCTGCCCGTATATCCCGGCCTGGATTTTGCGCCACAAAGTGCCGCGCGCGCCGCCGCCGCCCAGCCGGATGGCGCTAACCGGAATCCCCAGCTCGTGGAACAGCGTGAACGTGTCCTGGAGCGAATACGCTACGCCCTCGAGCACCGCGCGGACAAAATGTGCCGCCGTGTGCTGCACGCCAATGCCGGCAAATGCCGCCCGCACTTCTGGGTCGAGATGCGGCGTGCGCTCCCCGAGCAGATACGGCGCCCACTCTAACCCTTCGCAACCAGCCGGAACGTTTGCCGCGCCGTCGCTCAGCTTGTCGTAGCTCTGTCCGGCGAAGAACGTCTCGCGCAGCCAGTGCAGGCTCAGTCCCGCGCTTTGCGTCACGCCCATCACGTGCCACAAGCCCGGAACTGCATGGCAAAACGTGTGCAGCCTTCCCTTGGGATCTTTCGTCGGCTCGGCAGTTGCAGCAAACACCACTCCTGATGTGCCGATCGTCGCCGAAACGCTGCCCGGCTGCAGAATCCCCATGCCGACGGCGCCCGCGCCCTGGTCCCCTGCGCCCGCCGCCACCGGAGTACCCGCCGCGAACCCGGTCACCTCCGCCGCCTTGTCGCTGATCCGCGCGCAAATCTCCGGTGACTCGTAGACCTTAGGCAGCCAGCTCATGGGAATGCCCGCCGCATCAGCCAACTCGCGAGACCACCGGCGGTGCGTCACATCAAGCAGCAGCGTGCCGCTCGCTTCCTGCACGTCAATCGCAAACTCGCCCGTCAGCCGGTAGCGCACATAATCCTTCGGGCACATCACGTGCCGGATTTTCGCGAAGATTTCCGGCTGGTGCGTCTTCACCCACAGCAGCTTGGTCAGCGTGAAGTTGGGCAGCGCCGGGTTGCAGGTCAGCTCGATGAGCCGAGCGTAGCCAATCTTCTCAGTCAGCCAGTCGCACTCAGGCTGTGTCCGCGTATCGCACCAGATCAGCGCCGGCCGCAGCACTTCGCCCGTTTCGTCGAGCATGACCGCCCCGTGCATCTGGCCGGTGAGCGCAATCGCCGTAACCGGTTCCCGCGGCTCCGACGTCGTGGCCAGGGCGCCGCGGAGGGCTTCTTTCGCAGCGCGCCACCAGTCTTCGGGATCTTGCTCGGCCCAGCCGGGATGCTCGGCGCGAAACGGTGCGTGTTCACACGATGCCGCGCCCATCAGCTTTCCTGCCGCATCCACCACAACTGCCCGAGTTCCCCCTGTGCCCACGTCCATGCCGAGAAACCACATCACCGTTCTCCTTCCCGTATAAATCGCTTTTCTCCGCGCCCGAAGCATACCAGCTTCGCCTCGCCCCGAGAAAGACATCCAGGCACACTACCCGGAATCTGTCGCCGCCGTAAAATCACTCTGAACACGTCACGCACGCGATGAGGTGACTCCGGCCCGTGCCGCTCGATCTTCAAAGTCTCGCTTTCGATCCGGCCGACGCCAAAGCCGCGCTCGCCACGCTGCCGCACTCGCCGGCAGTCTTCGCGCTCTACGGCGGGGACGCGCATGCAGAGCCCTACATCGGCCGAACGCCGAATCTGCGCACCCGCCTCGAACGCCTCCTCCAGCCATCGCCGCGTCATCCGCGGCGCCTGCACCTCGCTGGCATGGTGCGTCGCATCGCCTGGCAGCTTACGGGGTCGGAGTTCGAGTCCCTCTTGCTCCAATTTCAACTCCTTCAAAAGGTCCACGGCCCAAAATCTCTTGAGCGCATGCATCTTCGCCATCCGGCCTTTGTGCGCTTTCTCGGCGGCAATCCTTATCCACGCGTCACCGTCACCTATCGGCCAAGCCAGCGTGAAGCCGAATGGGCCTACGGGCCGTTCGCGTCGCGCGCGGCAGGCGAGCACTATGCCGAAGAGATGCTGAAGCTCTTCCTGCTGCGTCGATGCACGTTTGATCTGAACCCCGATCCCAGCTACCCCGGTTGTGTCTACTCCGAAATGAAGATGTGTCTCGCGCCCTGCTACAAGGGCTGCAGTGATGAGCGCTACGCCGAAGAGGCCGCAGCCGTCGAGAGCTTCCTCTCTACGCGGGGCGACAGCCAATTGGTCCCCCTTCGCACTCAGCGCGATCAGGCATCTGCCAATCTCGAATTCGAATCCGCCGCCCCGCTTCACGCCCAGGTGCAAAGGGTTGAAGCGGTGCGCGCTCTTGCCCCCGAGATTGTCCGTCCGTTGAGCCGCCTGCGCGCCGTCCTCCTGCAGGCCTCGGCCCATCCTGACGAGGTGGCCGTGTTTCTGTTTGAGAATGGCGAACTCCGCGGTCCCGCCGCATTTTCAACGCTTGGCATGAGAATCCAGAATGAGCGATCCGGCTCGACGTCGCTCTTCGCACAGCCCATGGCGATCGAGCCGGTGCCGGAAGAACAAGGATCAGGGGACAGTGATCAGGGATCACAAAGACACGCACCAAGGGACCATGGAACCGAGGGAGCTGAAGGCACGTCAACGAAAATTCCCCGTACCCTCCTCGAAACCCGCCTTGAAGCCGCGCTTGCCGAACTCTCAGCGACAGGCGCCCCGCCTTCGGCCACCATCCGCCAGGGGCATCTTGCGCTTCTCAAGCGCTGGTACTACCGCACTGAGGCGCGCCGCGAAGGCGAAATCTTCTTTCCCGATGCGGAAGATCGCTGGCCGATCAGGGCCATCCTGCGCGGCGTCGGCCGCGTCGCAGCAAAGGCGATCGTCCCGCCAGCATGCTGATCGGCACGTAAACAAATCCGTGGCCCCGCGCACCCCTCCCGATCTATCATCCCTTCAAGTTCTTTCCTTTCTCGCACCGCAATTCCGATGAGGAGGTCCCCGGTGCGCAATTGGCTGCTTGCCCTGTTCGTCGCCTTGCCCTGCGCTCTTTGCGCTCAGATCGTGGAGGTCCCTCCCAGCCAGTGTGTCTACCGGCTGGGCGACAACCCGGCCTGGGCTGCGGCCAACGTCGACCCCACCGGCTGGATACCCTACCCCGACTACCGCATCGCCGGCGAAGCCTATGTGGTTTGGGTGCGATGCACCGTCGACTTCGATACCATCAGCGTCCGGCATCCCGCCCTGATGGTCACGTCCGACGGGCCCGAGCAAGGCGAACTTTTTGTCGATGGACTGAGGGTAAGCGGGCTCGACTCCGGGGGTTTGCCCATCAGGATTTTTCCCATCACTCTGGGTCCCGCGCACGCGACGCACATCGTTGCCGTGCGTGTTTTTCAAAAACTGCTTGCTCCCGGCCTGACACCGGGCCGCCCTATGTACCTCGATTTCGGCAATCAAGCCTATATTCGGTCGTTCGTCGCGGCCATTTTGGGCGACGACCTCAGGAGAGATGTGCCCGTTTACTCCTGCTATCTCCTGATCGGCGCATCCGGCCTCTTCCTGCTGGGACTCTATTTCTTTGATCGCACGCAGAAGGCTGCCTTCTGGCTCGGCATCTATTGTTGTTCCGTTTGCCTGCCACGGATCAACATGATGTTTCATTACCTGTTGCTCGGCAGCTATCCCAGTCTGGTTCAGGCTTTAATCTTCGGTCTCTCCATGTTTGAATCTTGGGCGCTGGTTCGCGTCAACTTTGCTTTGGTCCAGCGGCGGGTTCCTGCCATTTATTGGTTGGTTTTTGCCGCCTGGCTATTCATCTTGCCTGGCTCCGTACTGCCGATCTTTCTTCCCGCCAGGTTGGCCTTGCCACTTTCGCTTTTTGCGCAGGTCACCTGCTTCAAGCCCATCTGGTGCATTTGGACCTTCGCATGTACGGCTCCATTCGTTGCATTCTGGCCTTGGACCCGGTTGCACGTCCGGTTGCGCATCGTCGCAGCACTTTGCGCAATCTGGGCCCTCATCGAGGGTTGGTTCCAATTGCAGCAAGTCGTCCTTAATCGCAACACCTGGTCCAACGGGGTGCAGAACTGGATGTCTCTGGCAATCGCTGCGCTCGTTGTCGCTATTCTCGGCTACATCTTTCATGAGCAGCGCATAGCGGCCGACGAGCGCGCCGAGCTCCGCGGCGAGCTCACCGCTGCCCGTCAGGTACAGCATCTCCTCATTCCCGGCAAAGCCGACGTCGCCGCCGGCGTTACGATCAGTGCGGCCTTCCTGCCGGCTCACGATGTAGGCGGCGATTTTTACCTCTGCCGTGCTCTCCCCGGCGGAACGCAGCGCGTTCTGCTGGGCGACGTCAGCGGCAAAGGAGTCGCCGCCGCGCTCACTTCGGCGCTCCTTCTCGGTGCGGCTGATCGCCGCGACAACCTCCGCCCCCAGGCGGTGCTGAAAGAACTGAATGCATCCCTGCGCAACAGCGGCATCGCCGGCTTCACCACCTGCCTCTGCGCCGATCTCTTGCCCAGTGGCGTCCTGGTCATCGCCAATGCCGGGCAGTTGCCGCCCTACCACAATGGCCGCGAGATCGATGTCCCCGCCGGGCTTCCACTCGGCGTTGATCCTGCCTCCGAATACAGCGAATCCCAATTGCAGCTCGCGCCTGGCGATGCTCTCACGTTTCTCTCCGACGGAGTGGTTGAAGCACGCAATGCCGCAGGCGAGCTCTTCGGCTTTGAACGCACCCGCCAGATCAGCTCGCGTGCGGCGGAACAGATCGCCGAAGCGGCCGTCGCCTTCGGGCAGCAGGATGACATTACCGTGCTGACGCTGTCGCTGGCGCCGAGCGCTGCCATTGCGTAAGGCCGCCTCGCGCCGCCAAAGTTCAATCCATGAAAAATGCGCGCTCTCCAACCCAGGTTGCGCAGGCCCGTCGCTTCATACCTAAGCCCAACCTCTTTCTCAGGAGACCGGTATCTCGTACACTGGAGTGTCGCACCGCCTCGGAGATCCATTTCGGTGAAACTCATCTTTATCGTCGCGTGTCTTTTTCTCGCCGCCAACTTCGCCTCCACTCAGTCGAAAACCAATTCAGATCTCGTCACCCAGCGCACTGAAGAACGACTCAGCTTTCAAAGCGGCGATCCCTGGACGCCGCGCATCAACCTGAACGCCGATGTGGCGATGGCCTACGGCATCGGGCCCAGGCTGCCCAGCCTCGTGCAGTCGTGGCGCGATCACGGATACATCGTCGACCTGATGACGGGTTCGGCCTGGGGCGGCTATCAGGATTATCTCGACGGCAAATTCGACGGCACCAACCACTGGGACCAGGCGCAGACCGACAGCGCCGGCAACCATATCGTTCACGGCGGCAATCCCACAGTGCCCTACATTTCGCCGGGCGCGGCTTACGGCCAGTATCTTTCCGTTGGTGTTAAACGCGCGCTCGACCTTGGTGTGCAGGCCGTCTCTCTTGAAGAGCCGGAGTTCTGGGCGCGCAGCGGAGGGGAAGACAACTTCAAGCGGGAATGGAAGGCCTACTACCACGAAGACTGGGAGCCGCCCGACTCCTCGCCCGACGCGCAATATCGCGCGTCGAAGCTGAAGTACTATCTCTATCGCCGCGCCCTGGGGCAGGTCTTCGACTCCGTCGCGGCCTATGGCAAAGCCCATGGCCGCACCGTCCCCTGCTACGTGGCCACCCACTCGCTCATCAACTACTCCACGTGGCGCATCGTCAGTCCCGAGTCGTCGCTCATCGGCGTGGGCACGGCCGGATACATTGCGCAGGTGTGGACGGGGACGGCGCGCGTGCCCAACATGTACGATGGCAAGCTCGCGCAGCGCACATTCGAGACCGCGTTCCTGGAATACGGCGTCATGCAGAACCTCGTGCGCGCCTCAGGCCGCCGCATCTGGTACCTGAATGATCCCGTCGCGGACAGCCCGAACAATACTTGGGACGATTACCGCTCCAACTGGCAAAGTACACTGACGGCTTCGCTCTTGCAGCCCGAGGTCTGGCGGTACGAGGTTATGCCGTGGCCGAAGCGCGTTTTCAACGGAATGCACCCGGCGACGGAAGAGGATGCAGAGAAACTCCGTCGCGGATCGAGCGTGAACCCCACGGGCGCGGCCCGCACCACGCCTCCACCGAAGCTCACCGTGCCGATGAAAGGCATCCCGCCCGTCTACGCAACCGAATTGCAAACCGTGATTGCCGCGCTCGGCGACATGAAGCAGGCCGACGTCCGCTGGGAGGTCGCGGGCACGCGCGGCGCGGGCGTTCTCGTTTCAGACACCATGATGTTTGAGCGCGCCGCGCCGCAGCCGTCCGACCAATATCTCGGTTCGTTTTACGGGTTGGCGATGCCGCTCGTCATGCGAGGAGTTCCCGTCGATCCCGTGCAGATCGAGAGCGCGACCGCGCCCGGATTCCTCAGCCACTACAAGCTGCTCTTCCTCACGTACGAAGGCCAAAAGCCGCCAACGCCGGAGTTTCACGCGGCGCTGGCGAACTGGGTGCGTAACAGCGGCGCTCTCGTCGTGGTCGATAACGACGACGATCCGTATAACGCGGTCCGCGAGTGGTGGAACACCGCTCCGAACTCGTACAAAACGCCGCGCGAGCACCTGTTCGCCCAATTGCACATTCCCATCGACGGCGCCGGTCTGTTTCACGTGGGCCGGGGAATGGTTTTGTCGGAACGGGTTTCGCCGGCGGCACTCACGTATCAGCCCGACGGCGGCGACACGCTGCGCGGCTATGCACGCCAGGCAGCCGCAGCTGCTCATCTGCGCTGGAGCGAGACCAATGCATTCGTCCTGCGCCGCGGCCCCTACATCGTCGACGCCGGCCTCGACGAGCCAGTTCCCGGCGCGGCGCCCGTCATGCTCCACGGGCACTTTGTCGATCTTTTCGACGCCGATCTTCCCGTCCTCACCACGGTCACGCTCACTCCGGGAACCCGCGATCTGCTCTTCGACCTGGACTACAAGAGGACCGCATCAGCCATGCCGCGCGTGGTTGTCGCAGCGTGCCAGGTGCGCGATGTACATGCGACTGCTCGCCGTCTCACGTTTGCGGCGGAAGGCATCGCCGACACCAACGCGGTGGTACGCATTCAGTCGCGGTTGAAACCAACCAGTGTCTCCATTGGCGGTAAGATCCTCTCTCCATACGATTACAAATTCGAGGACGGCACGATCTTGCTCCGCTTCGCCAACGCCGTCGATCCGGTCCCCGTCGAGGTCAGCTTCTGATGCATGTTCGGATTGAAGGCGCCGGAGCAACCAGAGCATAATGCTCGCAATGACATCCACAAGAACTGCAGCGATTCTTTGTGTCCTGGCTGCGAGTTGCGTTTCGACTGCATTCGCTGCACCTCCTTGCGACGTGAACGCCGATGTACTTCAGGATACCCGCACCTTTGCCAAAACTGACAATCAAACCCCTTGGCGCGAATTCCGGTCCATCCAGGACCTCCCGGACCTGAGCACAGATGGCGGAGCATCCGCTCAGTATTGGCGAGAAAAGGACGGATCGCCCTCCGCATTCGTCGATGAATCAAATGAGGATTTCTCTATCCACACCCGTTACTGCTTCAACAATGCAGGTCAGCTTCAAAGTGTGGGCCTCCAGGTTCGTACAGCCTGGGGTTGGGGTTATCGGCAGGCGGCATCGGTCGTGCGAGGTCAATTGCAGGTTGATTCGTCTGAATTCTTCAGTACTACGAATGGCAAGCCAATTCCCAGGCCAGACGGCGCAGACGACATCCCAGCAGCGTTGAAACCCGTCCTCTATCTCACGACGAGCAAGCTCCCCTTTGCTGCCCTGCTTGCTCACTTTCGAAATCCAGGGCCCAAGTAACTCGCAATCCCTTTCGCTTGATACACTGTCCCCGCAAGGAGTTCTGCACGATTTCCATGGTTGAGCTGCTGCCTTCCATCCTGTCCGCCGATTTCGCCCATCTGGCCGATGAGATCGCCGCGGCCGAGCGCGGTGGCGGCACCACCATCCACGTGGACATCATGGACGGCCACTTCGTCCCCAATATCACCATCGGGCCGCCCGTGGTCGCCAGCATCCGCAAAGCCACCCGGCTGCCGCTTGACTGCCACCTGATGATCGATAACCCCAATGAATACATCGCCGCGTTCGCCGAGGCCGGCGCCAACTGGCTCAGCGTCCACTACGAAGCCTGCACGCACCTCCATCGCTCGCTCGAGTTGATCATTCACCATGGCATGAAGCCCGGAGTGGTGCTCAATCCTGCGACCCGCGTTGACCTGATCGTTGAAATTCTCCCCATGGTCCACCATGTGCTCATCATGAGCGTGAATCCCGGCTTCGGCGGGCAGGAATTCATCCACTTTTCCCTCGACAAGATCCGCCGCCTGGCTGATTTACGGCAGGAAATGGGCCTGAAATTTAAGATCGAGGTCGATGGCGGCGTGGCTCACGATACAGTTGCCGCAGTCGTCCAAGCTGGTGCGGAATTGCTGGTGGCGGGCAATGCTGTTTTCGGGGCGGGACACCCGGAACGGGACGCACGCTCCCTGCTGGCCGCAGCCCGCGAGGCAGACGACCAGATCACCGCGAGCAGGGCTCTGGGCGGAAAGAGTAAAATTCACTAAATAGCATTGCCCGGCTCGGTCACGCGGAACCGGCGAGCGCCAAGTGGATGCTTCCGCGAGAAGAATCCACAACATACGGAATTGTCGGTTCGCCAGTGATCCGGGAAATGCAGCCAAAGCGCAAGCGTGAAATGGATGGTCCCCCCCCGGGCCGTCATCGGATGAGGTGGTATGAACCGGTTGTCTTTCAAGATCGTCGTTTTCGCACTTTTCGCATTGTTTCTTAGCGGAGGCCCGGCCCAGGCCCAGGACCAGAACGCCGCCGGGAATCAGAAGACCGCTCAGAACCAGGACGATGTCCGTGCCCCAAGGTACAAGAAGAAGAAAAAGAAGCCCTATGACCTGAACGCCAACCCCCTCGCTGGCGTGCAATCGAAACAGCCCGATAAGGAACTCTACGACAAGGCCATGGTGGCCATGAAGAAGGGCCGCTACGACGTGGCCCGCCTCGACCTGCAAACCCTACTCAATACCTACCCCGAGTCGGAATACCGCATGCGCGCCAAGCTGTCAGTCGGCGATACCTGGTTCAAGGAGGGCGGCTCCGCAGCACTGACCCAGGCCGAGGCCGAGTACGAAGACTTCATTACCTTCTTCCCCAACGCTCCAGAGGCTGCCGAAGCGAAGATGAAAGTGGCCGACATCTACTACCAGCAGATGGAGAAGCCTGACCGCGACTACTCAAACGCGCAGCAGGCCGAAAAAGAATACCGTGACATGATCAACATGTTCCCGGATTCAACGCTGGTGCCGCGCGCCAAGCAGCGCTTGCGCGATGTGCAGGAGGTTCTGGCCGAGCGCGAGTTCCAGATCGGCAGCTATTACCTCAGCCGCGAAGACTTCGTGGCCTCCATCGCCCGGCTTGAGACCGTAGCCGACACCTATCCGCTTTACTCCAGGAGCGACCAGGTGCTCATCGACATCGGCGATGCCTACGCCGGCGAAGCGCACAACGTGCTGATCGCCAATGGCCTGCCCGGCGCGGTGCGCGAGCGCATGCACACCATCTATGAGGACAAAGCCGCCGAAGCCTATGACAAGGTGATCACGCGCTATCCCATGGCGCCGCACGTTGAGGATGCCCGCGACCGCCTGGTGGCCATGAATCGCCCCGTGCCCGAGCCGTCCGAATCAGCCATTGCCGAAAGCGATGCCGAGGAACGCAGCCGCCAGCCTTTGCACTTCACCGACCGGACACTCGACATCATCAAGCGCGGTCCCACCGTGGTTGAGGCAGTCCACGTAGGCGAGCCTACCCTTGAAGACCCCAAGCGCACGCTCTCAACGGACGTTTCCAACCAGAACAAGACGATCTTTGTGAATGCCATCAACGCGGGCAGGCCGCCTGCCCCCGCCACCGCAGTTCAGCCCACCGGACCCAACGAGCCGCCGCGCAGCGATCAGCCTTCCACCGCTCCGCTGCAGATGCAGGCGCCCGGAGGCGGCACCGGCGTTGGCGTTGAGGTGGTGAGTGCGCCCAACGGCCCGGCTCAATCCGATCCCAATGCCCTCGTCAAGTCGGTGGGACCGACCAACAACGCGCTGCCTGCAGCCGAAAAGCCCACTGAAGCGCCTCTTCAGGTGAATGACATCAAGACTGGCGAGAACCCCGCTCAAGCAACCACTGAAACCAAGGCCAACGGCAAGACCAAGAAGCCAAAGGCGAATTTGGGCGACGAGTCCTCAAGCAAGAAGAAAAAGAAGAAGGGTCTGGACAAGCTCAACCCGTTCTAGCAGTTTCGTTCGCACGCGCCGAAAACCCAGGGGCCGCCAACCAGGCGGCCCTTGCCGCTTGTGGATGAGCGGGCCGCTCCGTATCGGCAATTTGTTGGAGACCACGTGACAATCGTTGTGCAAAAGACCGAACTCGCGAGCATCCTGCCGCTTCGCGCCCTCTTCCTGCAGGAATCAAACTTTCAGGTTCGCTATAACGCCTGCCACGAGCGCGGCTGGTCCGACTCCTAGTTGCTCAAACTTGATGATCGCGGCGTGGGCTACGGCTCCATCAAAGGGCGCGAGATTCCCGATCGCGACACTTTGTTCGAATTCTTTGTGATTCCGCCGTTCCGGAAACACGCGAGCGATCTGTTTCGTGAATTTCTCAATGCAGCGCGGCCTCAATTCATCGAGTGCCAAAGCAACGACCGGTTGCTCACCGCGATACTCTTCGAGTTCGCGCACAACATCTCGGCCGACACAGTCCTTTTCGAAGACCACTGCGTCACCAATCTGGCGATCCCCGGCGCCATCGTGCGCCGCAAACGCGACGCCGACGCGATCTTTCCTCATGGTGTCGAGCCCGTCGGAGAGTACGTGGTCGAGCTGAACAGCGAGATCGTCGCCACCGGCGGATTCATGCTCCACTACAACCATCCCTTCGCCGACCTCTACATGGAAGTCCGCGAAGATCACCGGCGCCGCGGCATCGCCAGTTTTCTCCTGCAGGAAGTGAAGCGCGAGTGCTATCTCGCGGGCCGTGTTCCCGCGGCTAGAACCGGCATCAACAACCTCGGCTCGAGAGGCGCGCTCACCAAAGCCGGCCTCCGCGTGGCCGGATTCATGTTGACGGGCGAAGTGCGCTCGTGATCCCCTCATGGCTCGCGCTGCTACGCTCGAGAGAGCCTGCCGGCCCCGACGGTGAATTAGGCTAATGGAAGGGTCCGTTGTCGGGGTTGTGCGGGCGAACCCGTCCGCCCAAGTAACCGAGTTGAGCCGATGATCATTAGCGAATTGCCCAAGCACTTTGATACCCAGGCAGCAGAGAGTTCCTGGGAAGCGCGCTGGCGCGAACTGGGAGTCTACCGATACGCCGAAACCACCGCCCGGGAAGGCCGGTTCGCGATCGACACTCCTCCGCCGACAGTCTCCGGCTCCCTGCATGTGGGCCATGTTTTTTCGTACACGCATACCGACCTGATCGCCCGTTTTCAGCGCATGCGCGGCAAGAGCGTCTTCTATCCCATGGGCTGGGACGACAATGGCCTTCCGACAGAAAGGCGGGTCCAGAACTACTTCCACGTGCGCTGCAATCCGAGCTTGAAGTACGAGCTGGAGCTGCAGCTTCCGGCCCCGGAAAGCATCGATCCGAAATCGCCGCCGCGGGAAATTTCCCGGCGTAATTTCATCGAGCTCTGCCTGCGCCTCACCCAGGAGGACGAAAAGAGCTTCAAGCAACTGTGGGGCCGTCTGGGATTGTCAGTGGATTGGACGCAGGAGTACTCCACAATCGATGCGCGTTGCCGGAGGGCGGCGCAGCGCAGCTTTCTCGACCTGTGGCGCAAAGGGCATATCTATAGCGTGGAAGCGCCGACCATGTGGGACGTGGACTTCCAGACCGCCGTCGCCCAGGCTGAGGTCGAAGACCGCAAAATTCAGGGGCATTTCCACCATGTTCGCTTCGGGGTTGAGGGCAGCAACGACGGCTTCACCATTGCCACCACGCGCCCCGAGCTATTGCCGGCATGCGTGGGCGTCACTGCGCATCCCGATGACGCGCGCTACCGGCATCTTTTCGGGAAACGCGCCCTGACACCGCTCTTCGGCGTACCGGTGCCGATCTTTCCCTCCGATCTTTCCGATCCTGAAAAAGGCACCGGCATCCTGATGGTCTGCACATTCGGTGACGCGACCGACGTCCGCTGGTGGCGCGAACAGAGCCTTGCCAATCGCCAGATCCTGGGGCGCAATGGCCGGCTGCTCGCGGTGAAGTTTGGCGAGACGAATTGGCCCTCGATCGACCCGGAGCGGGCCAATGTCCTTTATGCGGAACTCACCGGCAAGAGTGTGAAACAAGCGCGCCGGGTCATTCTGGAGCAACTGCGCGCGCCCGATGAGCCGGTTCTGCGTGGCCAGCCTCCGCTCGAAAAGGAACCGATGCCCATCGAGCATCCCGTAAAGTTCTTCGAGAAAGGCGATCAGCCGCTCGAATTCATCACCACCCGGCAGTTCTTTGTTCGCCTGCTCGACAAGAAGCAGATGCTGCTCGATGCCGGCGATCAGATTCAATGGCATCCAGAATTCATGCGTTATCGTTATCGCACCTGGACAGAAAATCTGGCCTTCGATTGGGCAATTTCGCGCCAGCGCTATTTCGGCGTTTCGTTCCCGGTATGGTATCCAATCGGCGCCGAGGGCGAAGTGGATTATGCCAATCCGATCGTGGCAGCGGAGGAAAGTCTCCCACTTGATCCGGCGGACGCGACGCCACCAGGATTTACCGAAGACCAGCGCGGAAAGCCTGGCGGATTCCAGGCGGAGGCGGATGTCTTCGACACCTGGTTCACCTCGTCGCTGACGCCGATGATCGCAACCGGATGGGGCGAGCAACCAGATCGATTCCGGTCGCTTTTCCCAATGGATCTGAGACCGCAGAGCCACGAGATCATTCGCACCTGGGCGTTCTACACGATCGTTAAGTCCTGCCTGCATGAGGACAAAATCCCGTGGAAGAATGTAGCCATCTCCGGCTGGATTCTCGATCCCGACCGCAAGAAGATGTCGAAGAGCCGCGGCAACGTCATCACGCCGATGCACCTGTTGGATGAATACGGCTCCGATGCCGTGCGATACTGGGCCGCCGGCGCGCAATTGGGCGCCGACACAGCTTTCGATGTGAACGTGCTGAAGGTGGGCAAGAGGCTGGTGACGAAAATCTTCAACGCCTCCAAGTTTTTCCTCGGAAAAGAAGGCTTGCCCGGCCTCATCGTATACCCGATGGATCGGGTGTTTCTTCTGCGCCTGCGGGAGTTGGTGCTGAATGTTACGCGGCACTTTGAGAGCTACGAACACCAGCAGGCGCTTGCCGAAACCGAACGGTTTTTCTGGACGGCGTTTACGGATTCCTATATCGAAATGAGCCGCGCCAGAACCCTTGGAACCTACGGCACTGAAGCGCAAGGCTCCGCGCTGGCGACGCTGCGCATTGCGCTCAGCGTGTTCCTGCGCCTGTTTGCGCCGTTCCTGCCCTACATTGCCGACGAAGTCTGGTCATGGAGCTACGCTGAGGAAACCGGATGCGCAAGCATTCATGCCGCCGCGTGGCCTTCTGAGTCGGATTTTCCCGAGCTCGCCGCGGACGGGAATGAAGGAATCTTCGAAATCGCCGTGGAAGCGCTATATGCAATCAATCGCAGCCGCGCTGGCGCCGGAGTCTCTTCCGCGCGAGAAATCAAAACCGCGACGCTGGCCGCAAAACCCGAAGCCTTTCCACTTCTCAAGGCGGCGTGCGAAGATATTCGACTGGCGGTGCGGGCCAACGAACTGCTGGCCGTAGAAGAGCCGCAACTCGACGGAATGGGGATTGAGGTCCGGCAGATCGAATTTATCTCCGCCTGATCGAAAAATATCGGCAGGCACGAGAGTTCGGGCTCTCGACTTTGCTTATGGAGGCTGAAAGCTGATAGCTGATAGCTGATAGCTGTTTTATGGATTGGAAGAGCCACCGCATTGACGCGCTGCTCGAGCAAGCTCTGGTTGAGGACCAGGCCGCTCTTGATGCCACCACCAACCTCACCATCGATCCCGGCCTGCGCGCCGATGGCTCCATCATTGCCCGCGAAGAGCTGGTTGTTGCCGGCCTCGGCGCAATTCCGCGCTTCTTTGAGATCTTCGCCCGCCTCGACCGGCGCCCACAGGCGCAGACCCGCTTCGAAGTCGTCAGCCACCCGGAGATCTTTGATGGCGTGCGTGCCCACGCCGGCCAGGTCCTCGCCGTCATCCGCCACAACGCCCGCGCACTACTCAGTTGCGAGCGAGTCATTCTCAACCTGCTCCAACACCTCAGCGGCATTGCCACGCTCACGCGCAAATACGCTGACGTCATCCAGGGCACGCATGCCCGGGTGCTCGACACCCGCAAAACCGTCCCTGGCATGCGTGCCCTCGAAAAATACGCGGTGCTCTGCGGCGGCGGCACCAATCACCGCATCGATCTCTCCTCCGGCATTCTCATCAAGAACAACCACATCGCGCTCGGAGGCGGCATCGCCGCGGTGCTCAATCGCGCGCTTGAGCAGCGCAAGCCGGGCCAGCGTGTGCAGGTGGAGGTGCGCAACGCACGGGAGCTCGAAGAAGCCCTCGCCCACGGCGCCGAGGCCATCCTTCTCGACAACATGTCGCCCGCCGACGTCCGCAGCTCGATCGAGCGCATCAAGAAAGAAACCGGGCGCTGGATCCCGACCGAGGCTTCGGGCGGCATCCAGCTCGAAAACATCCGCGCCTACGCCGAAACCGGCGTGGACTTCATCAGCGTGGGCGCGCTCACCCACTCCGCCCGCGCCGCCGACATCTCCATGACAATTACCGCGGAGCCGGGCTGAATCGTGTTTTCGCCTGAGTCCTCATTCATATCAGTGCGACCCCCCATCCCCGCTGTCATCCTGAGCGACCGGACCCTGAGACCGCATGGCGGACGAAGGGGAAGGGAGTCGAAGGATCTGCGGTTGTTTTTTCAGCACACGAGTAAGAAATCTCGGGAGCGAACATGCACCCATGTATGACCTAACCGCCCTCGATGCAGCTCTCTCCGGCACGCTTTTTGCCGGCAAGCTCCACTTCGCCCGCACCACCGGCTCCACAAACGCTGACGCCATGGCCGCCGGCCGCGCGGGAGCGCCGCACGGCTCCGCCTACCTGGCCGATGAACAGACCGCCGGCCGCGGGCGCGGCGATCACGGCTGGCACTCCGCGGCTGGCGAAGGGCTCTACGTCAGCATCTTGCTTCGTCCGGCCATCCCCGCGGCGCACCTGCCCCTGCTTCCTCTCGCCGCGGGCCTCGCCGCCGCCGATGCCATCTGCTCCGCCGCCAGCCTCGCTGTCGACCTGCGCTGGCCCAACGATCTGCTGATCAGCGAGCGCAAAACCGGCGGCATCCTCGTTGAGGCGAACATTGAGTCCGAAGGCCCGCCCCACGCAGTGGTCGCAGGCATCGGCATCAACGTGCATCAGCGCGAATTCCCTCAAGGCCTCGCGTCACCAGCCACCTCCCTCGACCTGGAGACTGGCCGCCGCATCAGCCGCCAATTACTCCTCGTGGCCCTGCTAAAATCGCTTGAGCGCGAGACCTCCGAGCTGCTCGATCCTGCAGGGGCAATCAAAATTCCCCAGCGTGTTGAGCAGGCTTCAACGTGGGTACGCGGAAGGAACGTGGTCGTGCACGGGCCGCAGGCCTGCCACGGCGTTACGGCCGGCCTCGACAAGGATGGTTTTCTCCTCGTCGAAACAGCGGCAGGAGTTGTCACGGTACAAACCGGCGGCCTGCGCGCCGCGGAAAAAACTGGCTGCTAGGAGCTGTCTTACTTTGCTGCTTGCGCTCGATGTCGGCAACACCAACACCACCCTCGGCCTCTACAAGCTAGACGGCGAAAAGGCGGAGCTCGCCGCGCACTGGCGCGTCACCTCGCATCGCACCCAGACTGTCGACGAGTACGGCGTGTTCTTCGTGAATCTTTTTGAGATGCACGGCATGGCGCCCAGCCAGGTCACCGACATCATCATTGCCTCCGTCGTCCCACCCGTCGACTCCACATTGCGCCAGGTCTGCGAAACCTACTTTCACGTCGAGCCCATGTTCGTCGAGCCCGGCATCAAGACCGGCATGAAGATGCTCATCGACAACCCCACCGAGCTTGGCGCCGATCGCATCGCTGACTGCATTGCTGCTTACGAGCGCTATGGCGGCCCGTGTATCGTGGTCGATTTCGGTACCGCCACCAAGTTTGAAGTCATCTCGGAGCGAGGCGAATATCTCGGCGGAGCCATTGCGCCTGGCCTGGGCCTCAGTGCCGATGCACTGTTCAACCGCGCCGCGCGCCTCAGCCGCGTCGACATCAAGCGCCCCGCAAAGGTCATTGGCACCAATACCGTCGCACATCTGCAAAGCGGCCTCTACTTCGGCTACATCAGCCTTGTCGATGGCATCATCGAACGCATCCTGGCTGAACTTGGCGCCGACCCGGCGAAACCGCCGCGCATTATCGCCAGCGGCGGCCTGGCGCGCATGATCGCAGCCGACTCTCGTTACATCCACGAGATCGACGAGCTGCTCACCCTCGACGGCCTGCGCATTCTCTTCGAGCGCAATCGCACCGCCCGCCCCCGCGGCCATGCCCACTAAAGCTTTACAGCTTGAATAACCCTGGGTGCCCCATCCTAAACGCGCACTTTGCGTTTAGGGTGGGATCCCACAATTCTCTTCAAAGCCCCGCCAAAATCTCCTTCGCATCCGGTACCTGATCTCGTAAACTCTCGGCCGTGAGCTCATCCGCTTTGCGCAAATCAGGAAACAGCGCGGTCCAAACGCCAGCCACAACAAGCGATCCAATCCCGCCAATCACCGTGGCCCGCACCGCGCCCCACCACTGTGCGGTCAGCCCGCTCTCAAACTCTCCAAGCTCGTTTGAAGCGCCAACAAACAGCGAGTTCACCGCGCTCACACGGCCGCGCATCCCGGGCGGCGTAGACAGTTGCAGCAGCGAACCGCGAATAATCACGCTGATAGTGTCGGCCGCCCCGGCAATGGCCAGTGACACCAGCGAAAGCCACAAGCTGCGCGAGACGCCGAACACCACCGTAAACGCGCCGAAGATCGACACGCACACAAACAGCCATTGCCCGGCCCGCCTGCGCATCGGAAACCGCGCCATAATGAGTGACATCGTCACCGCGCCCACTGCCGGAGCAGCGCGCAACATGCCCAGCCCGCGCGGTCCCTGGTGCAGAATCTCGTGTGCGAAGATCGGCATCAGCGCCGTCGCCCCTCCCAGCAGCACCACGAACAGGTCCAGCGAAAACGATCCCAGCAGCAACTGCGACCGCCGGACATACTGAAAACCGGCGAGCATAACCTTGAGCGAGATATCGCGGTGCTCCATACGCCCGAGCCGCACGCGCAATGTGCTCACCATCGCCAGGTACCACACCAGCGTTGCCAGCGTGAAGCAATATACAATCCCCGCGCCCTCCAGTCGCGAACCCGGAACAAAGTGCGTGAGTGGAAACGTGAAGAGCAGCCCACCCAGCGCCGGCCCCGTGATGTTCGCCAACTGAAAGATCGCTCCGCCCCACGTAACGGCGTTCACGAAATGCGTTTCCGGCACAAGGTGCGGGATCAACGCTGAGCTCGCCGGCCCCGAGAACGCGCGTCCCGTGCCGATGAAAAACAACACCGCGTAGATGGCAAGAATGTTTTGCGTATTGTTGAGCGCCAGCCACACCAGCGCTCCGGTACAAAGCATCTGCAGCGAGTAGCACGTCAGAATGACACGCCGCCGGTCGAACCGGTCGGCCACGTGGCCCGCGGGCAAAAGAAAAATCAGCCCCGGCAAAAACAGCGCCAGCCCCGTATAGCCAAGATCAATGGCGCGATGCGTGATGGAATAAACTTGCCACGCCACAGCGACCGCCTGCGCCTCAGCGCCCAGGATGGCCGCCACGCGCGCCAGTTGGTACCGCCTGAAGTCACGGGAGGCAAAGGCCTCCATGCCGCGCCGCGGCTGTGGGGAACATGAACCCATGAGCTGTTTTCAGCTTAACCTGCCGCGTCCGTGCAATCCTCGCAGCCTTCCCACGATCGCGGTGTTATACTCGCCTCCGCTGTCCGACCAGTCCAATGACTTCAGTCAAAACCAATAAAAAGAGTCGCAGAGAGTTCCTTCAAGCGTCCGCCGCTGCACTTGTTGCTTCACGCATTCCATCGTCCGCGCAAACACAAGCAGCCGCACATCGCGATCCCGAGAACCTCGCCATCCCCGACACCGGCTGGCGCCTCTGGCCCGATCAAACAGCCGAGTGGAAGAGCGACCCGATTTATTTGCCCGAAGACGTCCAGCTCGCCAGCCTGGCCGTCAACGCACCCACCGGCGGATGGGACGCGCTCAGCGCAAACCAGGGCATCCCCGTCACGCTGCCTTGCACCGTAGAACAATATTTCTGGGGCCTGCAGGGCCTGCGTCCCTATCACGATGAGTACCGCTTTGAAACCTCCGACGACGAAGTCAAGAACGGCGCCTACTACGGCGTCTCGTGGTGGTGGCGCACCCTCTCGATCCCCGCCTCCTTCGCCGGCAAGCGCATCTTCCTGCACATTCGCGCTGCGCGCCAGCGAGCCGAAGTCTATCTCAACCAAAAGCTGGTCGGCTACAGCATCATGGAAGAGCTCCCGTTCGAGTGCGATATCACCGCCGCCGCCCTTCCCGGCGCAGCCAATCAGCTCGCGATTCGCATCACCAATCCCGGTGGCCGTCTCGATTGGGTCGATGGCGGCCGCATCACCTGGGGCAACGCCGTCTTCCAGAAGAGTCACGGCTTCGGCGGGCTCGATCGAGCTCTCACCCTCACCGCGCACGGCCCCGCGCGCATCCGCGACGCCTGGGTTCTCAACACACCGCAACCACGCCACATCACCGCTCACACCGAAATCGAGAACACCGGACCCGCGGCGCCCGTCGCTCGCCTGCATTTCTCCATCGTCGACCCCGTCACCGCCCGCGAGCTCGCTCACGCCGAAATCCCCGCCCCTCTCAATCAAGGCCAAACAGCCGTGTTTCAAGCCGAGCTCTCACACCCCTCGGCCGAGCTTTGGGATCTCGATTCTTCGCATCTCTACCGCCTCAACGCCGTATGGACCGCCGGAGCGAACGCGCCAGCCGCCGCAACCACCCCCGCTCTATCCGACGCCCGCACCGTCGACTTCGGCTTCCGCTGGTTCGCGCCGGAAGGTGTTGGCTCCAACGCGCTTTTCCGCCTCAACGGCCGTCGCGTGCGCATCTACACCGCGATCTCCTGGGGCTACTGGGCGCTCAACGGCCTGTTCCCCACACCCGAGCTCGCGGAAAAAGAAGTGATGGTCGCCCAGCAGCTCCACCTCAACTGCCTCAACTTCCATCGCAACCTCGCCAAGGAAGAAGTGCTTGCCATCCAGGATCGCCGCGGACTCATGCGTTGCCTCGAGCCCGGCGGCGGATACGAAGCCGTGGGCCGCGCCGGCGAGCCGCCCACGTTCGCCGAGCGCTACATGCAGGCCAAGATCATCGGCATGATTCGCGCCCATCGCAGCCATCCATCGGTCATCGAGTACATCCTGCAGAACGAGGCCCGCCCCGATCTCTCCAACCCCAACCTCGAGCGCGTCCTCCGCCTCATGCATGCTGAAGATCCAAGCCGCACCATCGTCGCGAACGACGGCTTTGCCTCGCGCGCTCCGCAAGCTTGGATAGAGCCCTACAGCGATCACATCCGCACATCGGCCGAAGGCGGCTGGTGGGACGATCACCAGGGCCAGCCCTCCGACGTGTGGCAGGACGCGCACTACATCAGCGCCAGCGGATTCCTGTATCACTCTGCCGACCGCACCGAAATCGTGGAGTGGGGCGAGATGAAAGGCGCAGCATCCATTGACGATCACGCCGCGCTCATCAAGCAGATCATGAAACACGGCGGCCACAGCTACGATCTCGCCGATCACCAGCAGATCCTCGCCGCCTACAACACATTCCTCGACAAATGGGGCTTCCGCAAAGCCTTCCCGAATGACAACGAACTGTTTCAGTCCATCGGCCGCCGCGCCTACGAAACGTGGGGACAATTCCTCGAGAACATCCGCATCTGCGAGGTGAACGACTACGCCGCCATCAGTGGATGGGAATCGACCGCGATCGAAAACCACTCCGGGCTCGTCGACAACTTCCGCGACTTCAAATCCAATCCCGATCCCATCCGCCACTCGCTCTTGCCCGTGCGCCCAGTCGCCAAGCAAAAAGCTCTCGTCGCCGCGCTCGGCGAAAAAGTCGCATTCGACCTCTACCTTCTCAACGACTCCAATCGCCCCGCGCCCGGCCGCCTCACCTTTTCCATCACCGGACCACACGGCGTTCAACAAGCCATCGGCGGCTACAACACGCCGAAACTCGTCCACGATCAGTTGTCTTTTTTGGTGAAGGAAAATGTGTCGAGCCCCGCACTCGACCGTGAAGGGGTGTGGACCACGCACCTCGCCCTCAACGGCGACGAGGAGACCGAGCACAGGCGCGAAATCTGGGTCGTCAATCCCACGCCGCGCATCTTCGAAGACCTGCATGTCGCCACGCTTGGCCTTTCTGACGAGATGGCCGCGCAGCTTGCGCCCATACCAGGCATCCGGCTCGAGCCCTTCGCGCCGGGCCAGCGCTACGACCTCATCATCGCCTCGCCGCCCACCGCGCGCCCAACCGACACGGTCAGCACCGACGATGTGGGCGCCGACCGCCGCAGCCGCTCCATTCCTCCCACCCAACTCCCGCCTGAAATCGTCGCCGCCTTCACCGCCGGCACGCCGCTCTTCGTCCTGTGCACCAGCGACGGCCAGGCCGTGGGCGCCGGCGCGCAACTCGCCTCTGCGGCCGGCTTTACCTTCTCCGGCATGGTCGGCTCCTCGCGCGCATCGTGGATGGGCACATGGTTCTTTGTCCGCAAGCATCCCGTCTACGAAGGTCTTCCAGTCGATCGCGCCATGAGCATCGAGTACCAGGTCAAGGGTTCCGACTCCAACGGTCTCATCGTCGATGGCGATGGCATCGAGATCATCGCCGCCTACAGCCGCGATCACGATCGCAACATCGGCGCCGGCACATTCGTGTACTGGGGCCAGGGCCGCAAGCTTCTCTTTCACCGCGTCACCCAGATGCACCGCATCTTCCATCGCCGCCTGCTCTCGAACGGCATCCAATTCCTCACCTAGAGCGCCTTGTAGTGCCGGACTCCAAATCTTCCGTTTTCCAAATCCTCTGGCTCCTTACCCCCGACCCCTGATCCCTGTCCACTCGTCTTCTGGCTCTCTCGCTCCCTTGCTCCGTGGCCCCCCGTCTCTCATGAAACAATGGTCCAGTATCCGCCATGACCGACGAACTCCTCCACGAATCCCAGGCCTCCACAGAACCCGGCCAGAACCAAATCGCAGACCTCCAGTCCGCGCCTGAACCCGCACCGGAATCCGTCTCCGCCCAGCCGGAAGAATCCACCGTTCCCGCGCAGACGCAAGACGCCACACCCAACCAGAGCGAAGAGCCGGACAGTCAGTCCGAACCCGAGATTGAGCCAGCTGAGTCATTTGCTGACGCCCTCTCCGCCTTCGAGCACGAGCACACCCACCGCTCTGAAACCCGCCAACTTCAGGGCACGGTCGTCTCGCTCTCCGCAGACCAGGTCTTTTTTGACATCGGCTACAAGATCGAAGGCGTCCTGCCCCGCTCCGCATTCCCTGACAACGCCGACGGCGTCAATCCCGGCGACAGCATCCCCGTCTCCATCACCGGCCGCAATGAGGAGGGCTACTACCAGCTCTCGCGCCATCGCGTCGCGCAGCCTCGCGACTGGTCGGCCCTCGAGCGCGCTTTCGCCGAAAAAATCCCCGTCGCCGGCACCGTCACCGCCGTCATCAAAGGCGGCCTCAACGTCGACGTCGGTGTCCGCGCCTTCATGCCCGCCAGCCGCAGCGGCACGCGCGACGCCGCTGACCTTGAAGCGCTCGTCGGCCAGCAGATCAACTGCCGCATCACCAAGCTCGACGTCACCGACGAAGATGTGGTCGTCGATCGCCGCGTCGTTCTCGAAGAGCAGGCCCGCGCTGGCCTCGAATCCCGCCGCTCCGCGCTCGAACCCGGCGCAACCGTCACCGGCACCGTCCGCACCATCATGCCCTACGGCGCATTTGTCGAAATCGAGCCGGGCATCGACGGCCTCCTGCACGTCTCCGACATCTCCCGCGCTCGCATCGCCAAGCCCGACGACGTCCTCTCCGTAGGCGAGCAACTCACTGTGCGCATCCTCAAGATCGATCCCGAGACAGGCAAAATCGCGCTCGGCCTCAAGCAGCTTCAGCCCGAGCCGTGGGAAACCGCGGCTGAGCGCTACGTGCCCGGCCAGCGCATCGCCGGCGCCGTCACGCGGCTCACTGACTTCGGTGCATTCGTCGAGCTCGAGCCCGGCCTCGAAGGCCTCATTCACATCTCCGAGATGTCGTGGGCGAAAAAAATCCGCCACCCTTCCGACGTGCTGCGTGAGGGTGACCGCGTCGATGCCGTTGTCCTCGCTGTAAAGCCGCCCGCCGGCTCCGAGGCCGGCCGCATCTCGCTCGGCCTCAAGCAAACCCTCGCCGATCCCTGGCTCGACGTCGAACGCAGATTCCCCGCCGGCTCGCAGGTCGAGGGACCCGTCACGAAAATCATGAACTTCGGCGCCTTCGTGCAAATCGCCGAAGGCATCGACGGCCTCGTCCACATCAGCGAGATCGTCGCCGACCGCCGACTAAACCATCCGCGCGAGGTGCTCCACGACGGCCAGCGCGTCAAGGCCCTCGTCCTCGCCATCGACGCCGACAAGCGCCAGATCAAGCTCTCCATGAAGCAATTAATTCCGACAAGCATCGACGAATACATCGTCGAGCACAAAGCGGGCGATCGCGTCTCCGGCCGCGTCGTCGAGCTCACGTCCTCCGGCGCAATCGTCGAGCTCGGTGAAGGCATCCGTGCCATGTGCCGCTCGGCAGCCGCGCCTTCCGCGCAAGCCGCGAAAACCGCCGCCCCATCGGCCGCGCCGCAAACTTCGCCACCCGCATCGGCTGCCGGTAAGCCCGACCTCTCACAGCTCTCCTCCATGTTGAAGGCCCGCTGGAAAGGCAACGCCCCCGCGCCCTCCGCCGCGCCCGATCCCCTCGCCGAAGCTCAGATCCGCACCTTCAAAATTGTCAAACTGATCCCCGACTCCAAGAAGATCGAAGTCGAGTTGATTTAGTCTGCATCTTCGAACAAACCAAAGCGTACCACCCGCATCGTGTCATCCTGAGCGGAGCGCGTTTGGGGTCCTACGATCGTCACACGATCATGGGGTAAGCGGAGTCGAAGGATCTGCTTTTTGTTCTTTGCCTGAAGAGGTTCAGGCACGGACTTCCCAACTCGTTGGCTGCCCAATCCTAAACGCGCTTTCTGCGTTTAAGGTGGGATCGCGGGAAGCCGGGGACTCGCTAACTGCCGATCCCCCACTACAAATATGTCTCATCAACGTAGCACCACTTCCAGTCCTCGCCGCGCTCCGCGCTCTGAATCATCGGATGCTGCGTCTCATGAAAATGCGTCCGCGCGTGCCGGTTCTTCGACGAGTCGCAGCAACCCACGTGCCCGCACTCCAGGCACATGCGCAGGTGCAGCCATTTATCGCCCAGCTTCAGGCACTCCTCGCAGCCCTTGGTGCGCGGCTTCACACCCTTCTTAATCGTTGCCACGTGCGTGCACTGTGCAGCCATCTCAACCTCCTGTGAGCGATTTTCCAATCCTCGCTCGACACTCACCAAGTATCCCTCGTCGCATGATCCCTGATCCAACTTCAGCCATTCCCGGCCGGGGCCGACCCCGGCCCACAACTTTGTCAACCCCCTCCCCCGCCCAAAATCTTCCTTTCTCCCGTCTTTTCAATCGCTTCCCAATCCACTTCTCTTGCGGATTATTTCTTGCGAATCGCTACTCTTGAATGGAAAGCAATCACACTCTGCATGCATCGGCCGTCATACCTGCCTTCCATGCAGACGTGATGACTACAACGGTTTCGGAAATGGTTATCTGCGCTCAAGACATTCAAGTCGTCGCGACCCCAAAGAAGCGACGACCTTAGATTGCGCATTGACCGGAAATAGTATTTCCGAAACCGCTCTTTCAAACTCTCTGTTTTGAAGATTCTGGCTTTCAAGTTCCTCAAAACAGCAGAACTAGGGCGGAACCTTACCATGCAACTCGCTGGCAACAAGCGAATTGCCCGAACACCCCCGGGGGAGAGGGGAGGGGGGACCGGTACGGCCCATGAAACTGTCAACGAAGAGAAATCGAACTGTAAACCGGCCGCCCACAGCAGAAAGCTGGGAACAGAAGTTGGAAGTCAGATCTTGCCTTCTCGGTCCGTCGGTCCCCAAATTCCCCTGGTCCCTCGGTCCCTTGTTCCCTTCCTACTCCCCGCTCCCTACTGGCTACTCCCTGCTTATTTTGCCCACCCCAGCCCATCCGTCCCCTTGCCGGTCGCGATGGTGCGCGTTACCTTCCACGTCGTCAGATCGATCTCCGCCACCTGGTTGCTGCCGGTGCACGAGACGTAGGCCGCCATGCCGTCAGGCCGCACCAGCACCTCCTGCGGGCTCTTGCCCACGGCGACCGCTCGCGCCAGCGTCATCGTCTGCAAATCGATCACGTCCACCACGTTCTTGTCGGGAATCGCCATCAACAGCCAGCGCCCATCCTTTGTCGGCGCGCTGCCGTAACCCGTGCCGTCCAGCTTCACCCACTTCGTCACCGTATCCGTGCCCGTATCAATCACCGCCATGCGCGGAGCAGTCTGGTCCGCGGTAAATACCCAGCGGTCATCGTTCGAAATCGCGATTCGTTGCGTATTGCCCGACACCGGAATGATTTTCAGCGTCTTGCGCGCCTTCAAGTCAAGCACGCTCACCGTGCCCGGCCCTACATTCGCCGTGTAACCGCGCAAACCATCGTGCGCAATCACGAACATGTGGCTCTCCGGCTGCCCCGTCGGGATCGCATCCATGACCTTCAGCGCCTTGGGATCGATGACCGTCACGGAATGATCCATCTCCGTGGTCACGTAGAGCAGGCCGTCCTTCGGCCCAAAGATGGCGCAGTGCGGCCGCGCGCCGTAGTCGAAATTGATCTCGCCCACAACCTTGTGCGCAGCCACATCGATCACATCGATCTTCGTCCCATTGGTTCCCGGCTTGCCCACGCCGCTGTTGCCGTAGATTGGCACAAACGCCAGATTGCCGTCTGGCGACCCCGCCACTTCATGCCCCGTCACGCCGCCCTCGGCCACATCGGCCACCACTTTTCCGGCAACCGGATCAACGATTGCCAGACTGTGATCGCCCTTTTGATCCACCAGCAGGTGCGCATGCTGCGCCTCCGCCGTCGCCGCCGCCAGCGACACCAACACAACAGAACCAATCAAGAAAGATGCTTTCAACGGGAACCTCCGTGATTTGCCAATCACTCTATGCTAATGGCCCTCATGCGCCGCCCACGGATCATACGTTCCCACGCTCCATGAGTGGCCTTCGGGATCTTTCACCGTGAACTCGCGGCTGCCGTAGCCGGTGTCTTTCAAAAGCCGCACAATCGTAGCACCGGCCGCCTGCGCACGCGCATACACCGCATCCACATCCGCCGCCACAAGGTATGAACTGCGCGTCTCCACGCCGCCTAGTTCGCCCGGTGTCTTGAAGCCCCGTCCGTACTCGTCGTCTCTGGCGGAACCAAGCATGATCATGCCGCCGCCCAGGGTCAGCTCCGCATGGGCAACGGTTCTGTCCGGCAACTCGTGCACGGCACGCCGCGCAAACCCGAATACCTTGCACAGCCAATCGATGGCCGCCGGCGCATTGCGATAGCGTAACGTCGGCATCACGGTGCTGCACGATTTAGCCATGGCAAGCCTCCGCCGCAAGACTAACGCCCGGCCCGGCACACGCGCAATCTTGGGGTGCCCAGCGGATTATCCTTTCTTTCATGGCCCTCCCCGCGCGCGATTCCGAACTGGTCCAGATCGTCGACGCGGCTCTCGCCGACGCAGCCCGCCGCGCCGGCCCGTTTCTCGCATGCCGAATCGGCTGCATGCAATGCTGTCACGGCGCCTTCGCCATCAACGCGCTTGATGCGGAGCGTCTGCGTACTGGTATGGCCGAACTGCGCGCCACCGATCCAGCGCTCGCCACCGGGATCGAGCGCCGCGCCCGCGCCTGGCTCGCCGAACATGGGCCGCACTTCCCGGGCGACCTCCAGACCGGCGTGCTCGGAACATCCGATTTCGAGCGGGCCCGCTTCGACGACTTCGCCAACGACGCGCCATGCCCCGCGCTCGACCCAGCCACCGGCCGCTGCGACGTTTACACATGGCGTCCCATGACCTGCCGCGTCTTCGGCCCGCCCGTCCGCGCCGTCGATGACAGCGGGGCAGAAGGCATCGGCCATTGTGAGCTCTGCTTCATCGGCGCACCGCCGGAGCAGGTCGCCGCCTGCGAGATGCCCGTCCCGCACGATCTCGAATCCGAACTCCTCGATCAGATGAGGTCGAGCGGCGAGAGCGTGGTCGCATTCGCGCTGCTGCGCTAACATCGCTCCACCGCGCTGCGCGATAAACTGATCTTTGCCAACCCCCATGCCAATGCGCCCGTGTCGGGCCGAGATTCGCACCCGCGCTCTCGAAGACAACTACCGCTTTCTCGTGCGCCAGGCCGCTCCCCATGCGGAGTTGCTCGCCGTCGTGAAGGCCAACGCCTATGGCCACTCGCTCGCCATCTGCGCGCCGGCTCTGGTTCGCGCGGGAGCGCACTGGTTGGGCGTGACCACCGTGGAAGAAGCCATTGTCGCGCGCGCATTGTGTCCGGAAGCGCGCGTAATGATCATGGCCGGCATCTCTCGCGGCCAGGCTCGCGCGGCAATCGACTTCCAGCTCACGCCGGTTGCCTGGGAGCCATGGCAGCTCGACGAACTCGAAGCTGCTGCTCGAGCCGCAGGAGCACAAGCGAGCTCGGTGCCGATTCACCTTGAGCTCGACACCGGCATGAGCCGCCAGGGCGTTGCCCAGCGCGAGTTGGCCGCGTGCTTCACGCGATTCGGGCCGGCATCGCCTCTGCGTCTCGATGGCGTCATGACGCACCTGTTCGCCGCGGACGAAGCCGACGGGCAGGACACGCAAGCCCAACTCGCGTCTCTCGATGAAGCCATGGGCCACATCTCGGCTGAGGGCCTGTTTGCCGAGTGGCTCAACGTTGGCAACTCCGCGGCGCTGCTCGCGGGCCAGGCGCAGCCCATTGCAGAACTTGCCGCCCGCCACGGCATGAAAGCCCTGCTTCGCCCTGGCCTGGCACTCTACGGTCTCGTCCCACGCTTCGATCCGTCTTTTGCGCCGCAATCAGAACCGCCAGCACTGAACGCGGCGCGCGAGTCGCTGCAACCTGCGCTCACATGGAAGGCCTCAGTCGTCGGTGTACGATCGGTTCCCGCAGGGGCGACGGTCGGTTATAACGCGACCTTCGTGGCCACAGAGCCCATGCGCCTGGCACTCGTCTGCGCAGGTTACGCCGACGGCCTCGACCGCCTGCTCAGCAACCACTTCAGCCTTCTGGTTCGTGGCCAGCGCGCACCGCTTGTGGGCCGCGTCAGCATGGATCAGTCGGTCATCGACGTCACAGAAATTCCTGGCGTGGAGGCCGGCGATGAGGTCGTCATTCTTGGCGCGCAGGGCGGCGAAAACATCACTGCGTACGATCACGCAGACGCTGCGGGGACCATACCTTGGGAAGTCTTCACGCGCATCGGCCCGCGCGTTCCCCGCGTCGCCGTTTAGGCTCACCCGTTTTTTTGAGATTTATCGGGCCACTGACTCCGGTGCGGCCGCGCACAGGCCCGCCGCGCATTGCACGGCGGCGATCATCGCTTCAGTCCCGATGCAAGAATTGAGCAGCATGTGGTAGAGCCCGCGCGAGCACCACTCCTGCTGGTAGAACTTTCGAATCACCGCGGCGCGTCGCCGGTCAAAGGCTGCCAAATCCTGCTCAGCGTGTTGCGCTCGATCTGGAAAGGCTTGCGCAAACCAGTCCTTCTTGGCGCTGGCCGTGGCGTAAACAAAGATATGGAAGCTTCCCGGCCGCCGGGCAAGCGCGCAAGCCGACCCGCGTCCCACCAATACGCAATTGCCTTTATTGGCCGCCTCCAGAATCTCCTGCTTGATCAGTTCAAGCATCCGCTCGGAGTCGAAGATATGTTCTTCGCCGTTGGGTGCAGGCGCATACACCGGATCTTGCCAGAAGATCTTTCCATAGCGGTAATACCAGGGGTCGAGCCGTTCATCGAACTTGGCGGCCAGCTTTGGATCCACTCCGGCAATGCGCGCCGCTCCGGCCACCAGTTCCGAATCGAGCAGCCGCCAGCCCAGATGCGCGGCCAAATCGTGTGCAAATTCCCCTCCGTGCGATCCGTACTCCCTTTCCACTGTGATCACGTTGACCGGTGTATGCAGCATGGCTCCGATGAACCCCCCTGGGCACCGTGCTCCCCGAAATGGAGCATACAACTCCGGCCGACAAAAATGAAACGGGCCCAGGAGAGGATTTGCTCCTGAGCCCGATCCCTTCCTGCCGGCGCCGGCAGAATCTACTGCGCAACCGGTTGTGGCGGCAGCGGTTTTGAGCTTTTCAGGTGCGGGGCTTTAGGCGTGGCCGGGGCGTTCGGAGGCAAAGGCGGCCCGGCCTGAGACTCCGAGCCTTTCTTGATATGCAGGTCGCCGTTGTCCGAGCTCAGCACAATGTGCGCGCTACCCGAACCGATCCGTCCGTTCACCGTTTTGTCTTCGTCGCCGCTTACCGTGAGCCCGTAGTCTGTGATGATTTCGCCATTGTGCGTTCGGCCGTTCACTGTGGCCGAGGCATTCGGCGGCAGCGTGATCTCTACGTCACCCTTGTCGTTTGTGGCGTCGATGGCATAGGGTCCCGCGGGCGCTATGTTAATCGTGCCATCCCGGTCTTGCACGGTGCTGTCGCCGTAGATTTCGCTCAGATCCACATCCTTGGAGTGCGTCGTTACTCGCACCGGCCCTTTGGCCTCGGTAATTCGCAGATCGTCCGAGTCCAGCGTAAGATCGCCGGTTAAATTCGCTAATTCAACAGTGGTCACCGACGTGTGCAGGTGAACGGGCCCGCTGATGCTTTCCAAATGGACGTCACCAAGAAGGGCGCCATCCTGTGCGACTGTGCCCTTGATCTCCGAAAGCGTGAGATCGTTCAAATCCCCAGTGAGGGTCATGTCGCCTTGGACATCATGCGCAGAGAACTCGTCGTGCCTTCCATTCGGGAAGTGCGCCACAACCGGGCCGGCCATCGAGTTGAGGTGAATGTCCCCGGGCGTAGTTACGTCGATTCCCGCGCCGAGCCCCGATGCAGTCACGTCTCCCTTGCCGGCATTCACCGTCACCTTGGCCGTTTTCGGAATTGTGATATTCAGGTTGACCTTGCCTTTCGAGTCGTTCGCCGACTGGATCAGCACCGCGCTTCCGCTCACCGTCACATGCGCCGCCTCAGTGTCGAAGATCTTCCTGGCCTCGGAGTCGGAATTGGCGTATGCCACCTCATGCGCCTGCACTTCCATGTTGGTCTGGTCCGCAGCGGTAATGCTTACGTCGCCGCGCGGATTCTGGATTTCAATCGTTGCGTTCGCGGGAATGGATCTGTTGTCCGCCTGCTGGTCGCTGTCATGTTCCGGCAATCCAAAGAAGTTGAAAAAGTCGTTGTCGCCAAAATTGTTGTTCCAGGGGCCCCCGAAATGATTGTGCACAGACGCGATCGCGCCCACAAAGGCCAGCAGAACGAGAATTCCGATAAAGCCGCCGCTGCGGCGCACAGGAGTCGGCCGGCGCAAATCCAGCGCCCACTCGCCCAGCAGTGCGAGCCCCGCGCCGATCAAAAGCAGCGGCCACCATTGCCCGTACCAACTCCAGAAGGAGCCCGGATTGATAGACCCCGTGGCCACCAGCAATGCGACCACGCCGATGCACACCAGAATCACAGGTCCCACAACTGAAGGAACTCGTGGTCCATACGGGCCCGCATAGCTGGCCTTCCAGGCGTGTCGCTGCGCCCGCCATGCATCGCGTTGCGCGCGCCAGGCAGCACGTTGCTGTTCGCGATATACGCGCCACTGCATCTTTGGATCGTACGGAGGCGGGACGCCGCCGCCGGGAGGCATGTTTGGAGGTGCGCTGCTCATGATTGCTCTCCGTTCAAACGGTTCTCCGGATCATGCTGCTGCGAAGGAACGATCGCGGTTCCCTCTACTTGTGCCCCGGTTTGCTCCTCCCCTCGAGGGGTGTCTTGCCACGAACCTCGCCAATCTGGTCCCGCGGCTGGCGTACCCTGAGCGGCGCCGTGCCACGGCCATCCGGAAAATATCGGATAGCCTTCTGCGGAAAGAGCGGCCCGCTCGGCGAGCAGCAACACCCCGATCAGAATGAAGAGCAGTGGCCAGAAGAGCCGCCAGAAATGCGGGATTGCGCCCATTTGGTAAAGCAGCGCCAGCACCCCGATCAGCAGCAAGACGGCCGGTCCGCGCAAACGATGAATCAGGATATAGCGGCTCATTTCGTCTCTCCCTCTGAACTCTTCTGCGAAATCGCCTGCGAGTCCTGCAGGCGTCGCACCACAAGCCAAGCTCCCAAACCGATCAGGACAACCGGCCAGGTAAACTCAAACATTCGGCCTGAGAACCAACTAAACTGCCCCAGCAGAAATAGCAGTCCCAGGGCGATCAGAATGATGGCGCCGATCGGCTCGCGTCGCCGCCAATGCACGGGAGGAACCGGCGGCACCGGTGGGACCGGCGGAACCGGAGAAACGCCTGGGCTAGTGAAACCCATCGCAGGCGGAGCATACGGCGCCTGATAGAACCCCTGATAGGGAGTCTGGTACTGCGCCTGATTGGCCGCCGGATCCCTGGGCGTGTACGGAGCTTGATTCGGTGGCGGTTGCGTCCATCCTGTCTGCCCTGCGTTCGTCGGTCCCGTTCCCGATCCTGTGAAGCCGGGCCCCGGATGCTGCCGTCCGCCGGAAACAAACCAGTTGCCGATGTCATTCAGCCCAAGCGGGTCCGGCAAAGGCTCACCGTCGCGCCGCGCCTTGGCAGTGTGATAGGCCTCGAAAACTTGGTAGAACACCCAACCTGCAATGAAGAGCCCAAACACGCCATAGATATGGGCGGCGCTCACCAACACCGCGAAAATCGCCACGTGAACCAGGCCTTTGATGAATTGGCCGTTGTACATGGCGCCCACGCCGGGAATTAACCCCAGGAAAGCTGCCAGCCCTGGGCTGGGAATACCTGCCGGCGGTGGCACAAACGGCCGTTGCGTTGTCTGCCATGCCATCCAGCACGGCTCGCAGAAAATTTGACCGGCTGGCCCGGTTCGCACGCACGCCGTGCACAGCGCCTTGCCGCAATTCTGGCAATACGCGGTCGCAGTTACGCCGCTGTGGTTTACGCAATCCATAGTCTGCTCCTTTCACGCGCTCTCATTGCGGAGCCGCCGGACTGCACGGACCCGTTTCCCCACAGGTCAGGATTCGTCGGTGGGGTGAGGGTTTTGTTCTGAAATGTAAGTGACGTCTCTACGAAGTCATTCGCTGGGCCGCTCGCCGGCTCCATGGCCGGGTTATCGGGCTCCTGCTGAGGGTCCACTCGCAACCCTCCGTCGTTTCGGCCGGGTTTCTGCCCTGGATGCTGTTGTGTCTCGCCGGGGTTTGCCGGTTGCGTCTCCCTTTGCTGCTCGCCGCTGCTTTGGCCTTCAGTCGCGCCGCGCAGTTCCTTGACCCGGGATTCCACTTCGTACACAAGCCGTAGGTGATCGTAATACCGAACAATGGGAACGGAGGCCATTGTCAACTGCCGTTCCATGTAGGACCGCACTGCCCTTGGCCTCAGATCAGCCATCCGCACGCTCGACAACCGCACTCCTGCCAGATTCAACGTCAGCGCGATAGAGAAAAACGCCATGGCAGCCGTCATCAGCAAACGAGGCTGCATGCTGTAACGGACCCGGGTAAAAAAGCCCGGTTGCTGCCAAACGGGCGGGATGAACGCGGGGATGGCAGCAGATCCAGCCGGCCCCGGCAACGCATCGCCAGCACCCCAGCCTGCGACCTGTTTGTGACCCGGACCCGTCTTTGCAAGGATCTGTTCCAGCAACCCAGCAGGCGCCTCCGGCTCAGGAGAGAGAAATTCGAGCCATTCGCGCCCTTTCCGCGCCTCTTCATACAGTGCAGAGCAGGCCGGGCAGACGGCCTTATGCTCCGTGAACTTTGCTTCGTTCTCTGGCTTCAATAGCCCATCCAGCGCATCGGCCAGCAAAGTCTCCCACTCGCCGCATGCTGGGGAGTTCGGAATGTGTGTGCGCTCTTCCATGGCTACATCACCTCCCGTTGATTACGTTCCAGCAGCCGTGCTAGTTCCGCCCGGCCCCGGCTGATTCGAGACTTGACCGTCCCTTCGGGGATGCCAAGGACTTGTGCAATCTCTTTGTAATCAAGGTCTTGAAGATCTCTTAGAATGACCGCTTCGCGTAATTCGACCGACACGCGGGCCAATGCTCGTTGCACGATCTTGGCCAGCTCGTTGCGCGCCGCAGACTCGTGGGGCGTCGGGTCCTTCGCCACCAGCCGGTCCGTCGGTTTCAACTCCTCCGCATGGTCCCAGCCATCGTCGAGCGAGTCAGTCACGCGCTGGTTGCGCGTCCGCCTGAAGTTGTCGACCAGCAGGTTCCGCGTCATGGTAGTGATCCACACTGGAAGGCTGCCGCGAGCCGCGTCAAAGCTGTCTAGATTCGAGTAGATTTTCAGGAACACGTCCTGGGTCAGGTCCTCGGCATCTGCTGCGTTTCCCGTAAAGCGATAGCAGAGGCCGTACACACGCTTCTGGTGTGTGCGGACCATTTCGGCCCATGCGCCGGAGTCTCCGTCCATGCAGCGGCGGACGATCAGGGACCAGTCTTGCTCCAGAGGTCTCACCTCCACGCGCGCTGCGCCGGTGGCTGACGCCACTGCAGCGGCCTCAGCAGAGTGTTCCCGGACCGTGGGTTGTCCGGAACCTGCATCCATAGAATTCGAGCTTTCTCGTGCCGATGACCATGACTGGCGCATCTTTACGGCTTCGAACCCCGGATCCCTCGGGAAGCGGCCTTTCTTTCCCGTGGTGGTGGCGACAAAGCTCTCTCGCTGGGGTAGAAGCCCCGCCATGCTCCAGCTTAATGTACCCACGCACTGCATAGCGGGTTCATACGTAAAATCCCGCCGCCGGGTTCCGTAAGAAGCGATTCACCGGGAAGGAGGTGGGATAATCGCCGCCGGGAAGCTGCGCGCCGACCCCACCGAAGGGTTCTCCGGAACCATTGCGCCTGCCGATGCGTAATCGTCATTGTGACACGGCTCCACAGTTGGCCCTGGGTTGAGTCCCAGGTCGCGCGTTCCATCGCGGACTGGCATGCGTGCGCGTCTCGCCCGCTTCCACTTGGGACCCGATACTCTCCGCGCGAGCAGCGCAAACGCGAGCGGGCTTACGACGCCTGCTTTCGCAGCGTGGAATACGAACTTCACCAGATCCCACGAAACAATTCAGATCGTTTCGCCTTCAACCACCGGTTTGCAGCCACGTTTGCTCGTTTCGCGAGGATCGCACTTGACTTGAATGAAGCGGCGGTCGAGCTCATCACCCGGGGATTCCTGCCGGCGGGCACTGAATTCGCTCGTTGCTCGCGCCGCTTCGACACTGCACTGGGCATGGAGGAGATCGTTCAGGCCTGCCGCAATGCCTGGACCGTTTGCGGATTGCAGCCCCTGCTCGGCCGGCGCCTCAGCATCACGCCTTCGATTGTCGGATACAGTCTTCTTTACCCTTACACCGACAACTATCTCGATCGAAAAGATGAGGCTGGTCCATCCAAGCGCGAGTTCTGCCGGCGTTTTCGTGGGCGGCTGCGTGGCGAGAGCATTGCCCCGCAGAACGATCGCGAGGCGGCCATCTGGGCGCTCGTCGACATGATTGAGGGAGAGTATCCTCGCGCGCGCTATCCGCAGGTCTTCGATTGTTTGCTGGCGATTCATCAGGCGCAGGAGGAGAGCATGGCGCAGATGGGCGCCGGCAGCACCCAAAACGATCTGGATGTTCTCCGCATCAGTTGCGCCAAGGGTGGAAGCTCCGTTCTGGCCGATGCCTGCCTGGCCCGCGGCTGGCTCATCGAGGGCGAGAGTCGAGTTGCTTTTGATTGGGGAACGCTTTTGCAACTGGGCGACGATCTTCAGGATATTCGCGAAGATCTTCGCTGCGGCTCTTCGACGCTATTCACGCTCGCAATCTCTCAAGCCAGGCCTCTTGATGCACTCGTTGACCAGCTTCTCAACTTCAGCGAGCATGTCGGCAGCGAACTGGATGGCTTCCCCGCCGGCACGGCAACGCTCAAAGACCTGCTGCGCATGAGCTGGCGCTCTATCATTCTTGCCGCAGTCGCCAACGTGCCCGAGTACTTCACCCGCGCGTTTCTCCGCGAACTCGAAGGCTCTTCACCGTTCCGCTTCGGTTTCCTTCAGGAGCGGCACGAGCACCTTGCGGGTCATCGCGGCCTGTATGCAAGAACCTTCAGTGCCTTTGTCGATGACTTGCAGAACGGCGATTCGCTTGCTGATCGTGCACAGGCAACCCCATGCCTGGCGCACTGAACGCGCAGCTCGCAATGCCTCATCCTTGGCCCCCGGTCTGGGTCATTCGTGCTTACAGCGTGCGCCATGCTATCTTTCCCAAATCCTGACATTCATCGATCCACACGATTGTGGGCGCCCGTCCTGACTCTGTTAGGGAGGGGTATGCATTTTCGATTCGGCCGAGTCCCTCACCAAGAAAAATCTCAGCATCCTCGCCGATCCGCCGTAAACTTGGCAGCAATGGAGGTCACAACGTGGAGGATTGGAAATTCACCCAGAAAGATCCCTCTGAGGCTCTCGCCAAACTGCACTTCTTTTCTGTCAAGAAGAAACATGCGTCCGGCGAGATTGAAGCGCGGATTACAGTCAAGGAGTTCGCCACCGCCAAAACCACCGACATGAAGTTCTTTGCGGTGGCCGATCTTCACTTGAATCAGAAGACCATGAAGTTCCAGCCTTGCGGGTGGGCTGAGACCATGATGGGCGCGCTCACAGAATGTTTGAGGAATCTCCGCAAGTTCGACTACGAGGGCCACGAGCTGTCTCCCGCAACTCCCGAATGCGGAGCGGAGCCTTAAGACTCACCGATCACAGCTGGTGTATCACCTCAAACCGATAACTCGGGATGGACCCACCACGACTCACCGCGGCGGAAGACCCGAGATCGCGTCTCCTTGTTCCCTCGGTCCCCTTTTTCCCTTGGCCTTGGGTTCCCTGCGCCCCGCCCTCAATATCGCTCTGCAAACTCCGGATCAACAGGATTCTCAAACAGCGACGCATCGCGCGTGACAATCGTCAACCCCGAGGGAGTAACAAAATACCTTCGCTTGTCCTCGACCGGATCGTAGCCGATGACCGTTCCCTCCGGAATGTGCACGTCGCGGTCGATAATCGCACGACGGATCCGGCAGTGCCGCGCAATGTTCACGTGCGAAAAGATGATGCTCGCGTCCACGTCGGAGTAGGAGTTCACGCGCACGTCCTGCGACAGCACCGAGTTGTAGACCGACGCTCCAGAAATAATCACGCCGGCCGTGATGATCGAGTTCACTGCCATGCCTGAGCGACCCGGCTCGCCGAAGACAAACTTCGCCGGCGGATATTGGCGCACGCGTGTGCGAATCGGCCAACTCTTGTCGTACAGGTTAAACACCGGCGACACCGAACACAGATCCATATTGGCTTCGTAGTACGCGTCGAGCGTCCCAACGTCCCGCCAGTAGAGCGCCTCTTTCTTGTTTTCATCCACGAAGCTGTAAGCCATCATCTTCTTCTGGCCCAGCAGATTGGGCAAAATGTTATGCCCGAAGTCATGCTTCGAATCCGGATCGTCGGCGTCTGCGATCAGCGCCTTTAGCAGGGTCTCGGTGTTGAAGATGTAAACCCCCATCGACGCATCCACGGCGTTTGGATTAAAAGGCGATCGGACGCTGGTCGAAGCCGGTTTCTCCTGGAAGCCAGTCACTTCCCCAGTCCTGCTCACTTCCACCACTCCGAACCGCGACACCTCTTCCGGCGCAACGGGCAGTGTGGCCATTGTCACTTCGGCGTCGGTTTCCTTGTGGTGGGTGAGCATCCGGCTGTAGTCCATCTTGTAGATGTGGTCGCCCGCCAGGATCAGCACGTGCGTCGGCTGCTCGCTGCCGATCGAGTAGATATTCTGGTACACCGCATCCGCCGTTCCCATGTACCAGTTCCCGCCCGTGCGCTGCATCGGCGGCATGAGCTCGAAAAACTCACCCATCTCCTGCGACACCAGGCCCGACCACCCTTCGCGGATATGACGGTTCAGGCTCAACGCCTTGTACTGCGTTAGGACGTATACCCGGCGCAGCCCTGAGTTGATACAGTTCGAAAGCGTGATATCGATGATGCGGTAATGCCCGCCAAACGGTACGGCCGGCTTGGCCCGATCCCGGGTCAGCGGAAACAGCCGCTCTCCTGCTCCGCCTGCAAGCAAGACTCCGAGTGTGTCTTTCATATCCATATGGATCTCGCCTCTGATTCACTTCTGGGCCGGCTGTCCCGGTGCAATGGGGGAGTGTCGCGATCCGGAACGGCATATTTTCAGGCGGCACGTTCCAGCGCCCGCCGCTGAACGCAGGAGAATACCACACGCCGCAATGAACTTGGCAATTTTACCGGCGGAGGGCTGTAACGGCTTGAGTAGAAGATGCTCGCGCGAGGCTTTTCGATGGCTGCAAACGAGAGCGCAATGAGCGCAAGAATACTGCGCCGGCCGGTCGCCCGATGCTTCGCGTGCTCGTGCGCTCGGGACCGGCTCGCACGAACACCGCAGGCTCCGCTAACTCCGCTGCTTTTCGGCTACCAGCCTGAAACCCAGTTCTTCTTCTTGTCGGTCGACCGCTTGAATTTGGTGAACTTGTACTCCATCCCGACCGAGATGGCAAAGTTCACGTCGAACTGCCCATAGGAAGAGTTCGCATACGGTGCGTCGTTGAACGTGTAGTGCGTCATCACCGCGTCAGGCGTGATGCGGAAGACCCAGTGCTCTGACCGGTTCAGGTCCATTTCTCCGCCCACAATCGCTGCCGGCGCAATCTGGTTATAGTAAAAATCGAACTTCGCGGGCGGCTGCCCCAGCAGGTCCTTCTGGAAATTACCGTAGACCCCGCCAAACATGGCGTGCGCAATCATCGCCCCGTGCTTGTTGTGCGGCCCCAGCCATTCCGCCCCGCCCACAAAGAAGTACTGCTTCACCATGGGGCCCCTGATGTTGTTGGGCGCATTGGGAGCTGTGCCGCTGGTGCCCACATACCCGCGGCCTGAAGCCTGGATCCCCCAGTTCCGGGTGAGCCAGTACGAACCCTCCATATTCAGCCCGCCAAGGTTCGACCCCTGCAGCAAACTCGGCCCCGCCTTCATGTGGTCGTAGGCAAACCCCAGTGACATGTCATATCGGTTGTCGTAGCGCACCTTTTCCAATGGATTGATTGAAACGTACACGGGACTGGGGAGCTCCTGGGTCGTTTGGGTTTGGGAGCTCGACTCCTGGGCCTGCAAGTGAACCGCCGCGCACGCACAAAGGGCGAAAACCGCGGCAAAAAGGGCTGTTATCTTTCCTGGGAGATGCATCACCAACCAGCTTACAAGACCCCCCCGATAACGGACAACGCGACGAACCTGCATTTCCTCTTAGACTCGATTTCCTGTGAGTTGTGTGAGCAGAAGCTATAGGTTACACGGCTCCATTTGCCGTGACCACACTAGGTAATGGACCGTTTTCAGAAGCTCCACAATCGTGCCGGTCTCTGATCCTCCGGCCGGCTCAGGCTCAACGGGAGGGGCCGCGTGCACGCGCCACTGGAGCGGAAGCCGGCTCAGGATCATCGCCGCCCTGGCCAGATGGCTCGGCGACGAAATCACTTCCGCCGATTGCCAGCCATGGCTTCGCATGATCCGCAACGAGTCACATGCATTCTCAATGGTGTTTCGAGCGTCGGGTTCCTCGAAAATCAGCTGGGCCGGAATCCCCTGCGCCTCGGCAGTTCGCGCCATCACCTGCGCTTCCACATAGCGGTTATGCGCTGCGCCGCCGGTCATGATGATCCGCGGCGCCACACCCCGCCCGTATTCGCGCACTGCCTCGGTCACGCGCGCCAGCTCCGTGGGGCTCGGGTTCCCATCAGCGTCCGCCGGGTAACCGAGCACGATCAGCACATCAAACTGATCCTGCGCCGTATTCCCCAGCGGCGCCAGCCTTCGCGCAAGCGCCGCCCAGGCAATCAGCCCCAGAACAAGTGCCGCGCACATCGCAACCGCTCGTCCCAGCCAGTTCAGCCGGCTGCGTTTCCTGCGCCGCGCCAGACGCGTCGCTTCGACCCTCGGCGTCGCAGGCTTTCGGCGTGTGCTCGTGGAGTTCAATGGGGGATTGCCTTCACACTCCACTCTAATCTCTCACGATAACCGCTTCGTCATCGCACCGAATCTGGCCGCAAAATTCCTGATTCAACTATCACATCTTTTGCATTTTCTACATCCAAGTCTCAGGAGGTGGAACCGATGCGACTGTTTTTTGCCGTTGTAAGCATTACACTTCTGGCCTCGGCTCTCGCTGTGGGCCAGCAGAATCAGCAGCCTGGCCAAGTCTTCGCTCAGGGGCCGACAAATGAACCGCAGTTGGCGCAACAGGTCCGTCATGCGCTGTTGATGTTGCCCTACTACTCGATCTTCGACGACCTGTCCTTCAGCTTGAATGGCAGTGTCGTCACGTTGCAGGGCGCATGCCCGCCCGACCCCCCGTGGAACATTCAGTCTGACGCGGCGGCCGCCGCAAAGCGAGTAAAGGGCGTCACGCAAGTGGTCAACAACATCAAGCTCCTGCCGCTTTCGCAGATGGACTGGCAGGTTCGCCGGGCAGAACAGAGAGCCATTTACGGTGATCCCGAAATAGGAACGCGCTACGGACATCAGGCCTTGCCGTCGATTCACATCATTGTCGACAACGGGCACGTGACGCTGACGGGTGTGGTCGATAACCAGATGGATGACACGCTTATCCGCACGCGCGCTAACGCGGTCCCCAATGTGTTTTCTGTGACGGACAAACTGGTGGTGCTCAATGAGGGAAAGAAGAAGGAAAATGTCTCGTCGAAATAGCAGCGGCAGACACCAGCTCCCTGACTAGAGTGCCCATCGATCCATATTCGATGGGCACTACCCTCGACTTCAGATTCCCGACCGCGACCCCTGATCCGTGACCCCTGACCCCTGTTTTACGGATACATGCGGTTCAGCATGCGCGGGAAGGGGATCGTTTCGCGCACGTGATCGAGCGCGCATACCCACGAAACTACGCGCTCAATGCCCATGCCGAAGCCTGAATGCGGCACGCTGCCGTAGCGGCGCAGGTCGAGATACCATTCGAACGCCTCGCGCGGCAGCTTGTGCTGATCAATGCGCGAGCTGAGCAGCTCGTAGCTCGACACGCGCTGCGATCCTCCGATGATTTCGCCGTAGCCCTCGGGCGCCAGCACATCCACGCAGAGCGCGTAGCGCGGATCCTTCGGGTCGGGCTCCATGTAGAAGGCCTTCACATCGGCCGGATACCGATGCACCATCACCGGCCGGTCGTACTGCGAGCTCAGCCATGTTTCGTCGGGTGAGCCGAAGTCGTTGCCGTACTCGAATGGCTGTTCAAGCTGCCCGTTTTTGTGCGCCTCGTTCAGCAGCTCCACTGCCTCGTCGTAGCGTAGCCGCGGAAACGGCGGCAATACGTTCTTGAGCTTCTCCGTGTCACGGCCGATCACCTGCAGCTCGGGCGCGCGATTCTTCAGCACGCTCTGCACGATGTGCGAAATGTATTTTTCCGCCAGCTCCATCAGCCCGTCGAGGTCCATATATGCAACCTCGGGTTCCACCATCCAGAACTCCGTCAGATGGCGTCGCGTCTTCGATTTTTCCGCGCGGAACGTCGGCCCAAAGCTGTACACCTTGCCCAGAGCCAGCGCCGTCGACTCCACGTAGAGCTGCCCGCTTTGTGTCAGGTAGGCGGGATCGCCGAAGTAGTCGACAGGAAACAGCGTTGACGTGCCTTCGCACGCGGCAGGCGTCAAAATCGGAGGATCAGTGCGGATGAACCCATTGGTGTCGAAATACTCTGCCGCGGCGCGCATGATCTCCGCGCGAATGCGCAGGATGGCCGACTGCCGCGGGCTGCGCACCCACAAGTGGCGCCGTTCTTGCAGGAAATCAACGCCGTGCTCCTTCAGCGTGATCGGATACGGGTCCGCCTCAGGCACTCGCTGCACCACCTGCACGTCTTCGACATCCAGTTCGTAGCCGCCCGGCGCGCGTTTGTCCGCCCTCACCTTTCCCGTCACAATCACCGACGACTCCTGGGTGAGATTCTTCAGCGCGTCGAACACCTGCGGCGACACGCTCTTCACGTGTGCCACTCCCTGAATGGAGCCGGTCCCGTCGCGAAAGATCGGAAAAAGCAGCTTCCCGCTTTCGCGCGAGTTGTAGAGCCAGCCGCGCAAAGTGACGGAATCCCCTTCATGACGCCCGATTTCGGCAATGGTGGCAACGGGAGGCGTTGGCTTGGCAGTTTCTTGTGGGGCGGGAGCTGTTTCTTCTGGCATCGTGCTTCCTTCTTGGCTTGCGCCGACTGTCCAGAATAACGCGCATTGGGCCAGCCGGTTGCATCGAGGGTCGGCTCCTGTCGATCTAGCGCTTAGTTTCGTGGTACCGGAAAGTCTTTTGATCTAGACAACAAATACGCTCGAAGCGCATTCTAATCACTTAAGGAGCAGCGATGACCGAACGGCCCGAGGAAAACGGCGAACAGATGCACAAGACCTTGGCGGACGCCGACACCGCCGAACGCTTCATTACCGAAAAGCACATCGGCGAGCGCATCCGCAGGCTGCGCCTCAAAAAATCGATGGGCCTCGTGGACTTAGGCAGGCACACCGGGCTTTCGGCCAGCTTTCTATCGCAGCTCGAAACGGGCCGTGTCGTCCCCACGCTGCGCAACTTGGCGCGCATTGCCATGGTCTTTTCCAAAGATCTGGCCTATTTCTTTGAGACCGAGCCGGCGGCCATCTTCCGCGTTCACCGCAAGAAAGACCGTGTGCGCATGCCGCAGACCGGCGTCGAGCCGCCAAGCTACACCTTCGAAAGTCTCGGCTACATGGTGCCCGACAGGCACATGGACCCCTACTACGCCGAGTTCGTCCCGTTACCGGAGCAAGTGGAGCCGAAGTCGCATATGCACGCGGGATTCGAGTTCCTGTACGTGGTGGCCGGTGAGCTGGTGCTGCGGCACGGAGACCAGGAGGCCACTCTCGCCCCGGGAGATGCCGCATACTTCGACGCAGGAACACCGCACTCGTACCGGAGCGCGGGAAACAGGCCGGCAGAAGCGGTCATCGTGACCATGCATCAATCACAGGCAGGCCAGCAGCCGCCTCCGCGCCCGGGAGCATCCGCCACCGCGCGTCCTGCGACGCCGCCAAACCCGCCGAGAACCGACACGGGAGATGGAAAGCACGGTGGAGCCAGCTAGGAACTGACCCTGCCGAACCCGCGCAGCCCGTCCGTCTCCACCGTAGCGCAATAGAACGGGCGCGCTGATCCGGCTGATTCCCTATTGCTGTTCTGTTACCAGCTTTCCGCTGATATCGCGCACCTCGACGGTCCCTAGTCCCGCATCCTTCAATGCGGGTTCAATTTTCGCCCGATCGCCCGCCGCCACAATCACAAGTTGGTCAGGATGCACGTACTGTTGCGCGACCCGTGCAATATCCGCCTGTGTAATCGCCTGGTACTTCGCTGGAAGGTTGGTGTAGTAGTCGAGTGGCCGGTCGAAAAGGAAGATGTTGTCGGTCGCTCTTACAATCGCAGCTGTTGTTTCAAAGCGCCCGGGAAGCGAGCGAACCGACGCTTCCTTGGCTTCGGCCAGCTCCTCCGCGGTCGATGGTTTCGCCGGAAAATTCCGGATCTCTCCCAGCAGCTCCTTTGCGGCAGGAGCCGTGACGTCCGTCCGCACCAGTCCCCCGGCCGCGAACGTGCCGCCATCCGCGTACTCCGTAAATCTGGAGTTCGCGCCGTAGGTGTAGCCATGCACTTCGCGCAGGTTCATGTTGATCCGGCTGGCAAAGCTTCCGCCCATGGTGTAGTTCATCACGGTCAAAGCTTCGTCGTCGGGAGAGTTCGCCGGAACACCGATACCAAATGCGTCAAGCGCAGTTTGCGGTGCGCCGGGCTTGTCCACGATCACCACATGTGTCGACTGCGGCGCGGGCGCTGCGGGAATCGCCGCGGCGGGTTGCGTTTTTGCCGCCCATTTGCCGAAGTACTCCCGGGCAAGACTTTCGGCTAGCGCGCGGGTCATGTCACCCGCCAGGATCAGAGCCGAATCCTGCGGTCCATAGTGTGCGGCATAGAAAGCAGACAGATCAGCTTGCGTGATTGACCCCACGCTTTCCGCCGTGCCCGTTCCACTCCTGCCGTATGGCTCGTCACCGAAGACCAGCTTCGGGCCCACGCGCATCGCCATACTCTGCACGTTGTCAGTCTCCTGCGCGATTCGCACCAGGCGCTGCTTGCGGCGCCGCTCCACATCTTCCGTGCGAAAGCCGGGATGCTCTGCCACGTCGGCGAGCAGATTCATGCCCTCAGCCACGTGCGATGTCAACATGTTGATCGATACGGTGCCGGATTCCATCCCTGCGCCTGTCTCAACATGCGTTCCAATGCGCTCCGCGTCCGTCGCCAATCGCGTCAAATCGCGCGTGGCCGTGCCATCGCTCATCACCTCCGCTGTCAGCGTCGCCAACCCGCTTTTCTCCGACGAATCGTTCGCGCTTCCGGCCCGCGAGACAATCTCCGCGCTCAGCACAGGCAGCGCGTGATCCTCCACCAGGTAAACCTTCAGGCCGTTCGCCAGCGTAAACTCCTGCGGTGCAGGCAAATGCATCACCGGCGGTGGCCCCGGCTCAGGCTTGTTTTTCCGCCAGTCCTGCGAGGCTTCGAATTCCGGCGTATACGGGTTCACCAGCTTCACATCCGCGTCGGTGTCGGCGGGGCTGCGCGGCACGTCATCCAGCACCTTCTTGCCCGGTGCGCAATACACCACCACCGCATGATCCTTGCTCAAGTACTTCACGGCTGCGGCTTTCACGCTCGCTTGCGTCACCGCTTCGGTCATCGCCACATCCTTGAACAGAAAATCCGGGTCTCCGGTGTACTGGTTGTAGCGGTCGAGGCTGCCGGCGACTCCGCCAAATCCGCCCAGACGCTGCAGCCCGGTGATCTTGTCGGTTAGATCCAGCGCCTTTGCCGAGGCCACTTCGTCGGGTGTCGGCCCATCCTGCTGCAGCTTGGCCAGTTCGCTCCAGAACGTCGCCTCAAGGTCTTCGAGCTTGACGCTCGGCTTCGCCGTGATCGTGCATTCTGTAATGCCCGCCAGTTTCAACGGATAAGAGAAGCAATTCACGCTCTGCGCCGTCTGCGACTTGTAGACCAAAGCTTCCTGTAGCCGGCCAGCTTTGCCACCGCCTAATGCAAAGGCCGCCGAGTCCACGCTGTAGGCGTCAGGCGTGAAGGCCGCAGGTGTGAGCCACGCAATCCTCATTTGTGGCAAGTGAACAGTGTCAGTGATCGTGGCGCGCTGCTGCTCGGCGATCGGCGGTGTCACAGCGGTCACAGGAGGCACCGGCGGGCCCTTCGGAATAAGACCAAAGTATTTCGTCAGCAGCACCTTCAGCTTGACGGGGTCAAAGTCTCCAGCAATCGCGATCGAGGCATTGTTCGGCGTGTAGTACTGCTGGTGAAAATCGCGCACATCGGTAATTCGCGCCGATTCGATGTCGGCGTGGCTGCCGATCACCACGCCATAGTAAGGGTGACCCTTGGGGAAAAGCATGTGGAACACTTGCTCCTCCGCCACGTCATACGGTTGCCCCTCGCCCTGCCGCCTCTCGTTGCGCACCACGTCTTTCTGGTTGATCAGCAGTTCGCGGTTCAGGCCCTCCATCAGAAAGCCCATGCGATCGCTCTCCAGCCACATCGCCAGCTCCAGCTGATTGCTCGGCATGGTCTCGAAGTAGTTCGTGCGATCGAAGTCAGTGGTCCCGTTCACGTCCGTCGCGCCCGCCGCCTGCACATCCTTGATGTGTGCTTTCTGGCCGACGTGTTCAGAGCCCTCGAACATCATGTGCTCAAACAGGTGCGCAAATCCTGTCCGCCCCGGCCGTTCGTTCAACGGGCCTACGTGATACCACAGATCGACAGCCACAAGCGGCAGCCGAAGGTCCTCGTGCGTCAGCACCGTAAGACCGTTCGGCAACATGTATCTCACATACTTGATCTCAGGCGGCTTGTGCGTAGCGGCAGGTGCGCCCTGCGCATTTGCCGCTGCGCCGATGCCGGCCAGAATTGCAAGCACCATCAAGCCCATATAACGACGGATGGCAATATTCACAGCTGTCCCCCCCTTACTTCGCGCATCGTGACCGCGCTTCTTTGAGCGGATCCACCGCGGAGACCATCCTTCTCACACAACGTTCTGGTGGGAAGAAGCCGGGCAGCAGGACGAAATAAAACTGCTCAGAAACTGAAGAAGTGCTTTGACCGCGAGTGCAGACAGGATAATACCTCTGCCTGAACACAGGCTATGGATTTGGGACAGCTGTTTTGAATGGACTTGATGGCTGGTTAACCTCCCCAAAAGTGAGGTAGGGCACTGGAGCGGCGCTTGTAGGCATCGACTCCAGCGTTTTCAGATCGGCCTGCACCTTTTCCCACTTGTCGTGATCCTTCTTGGTGGTAATCGGCGCATTCGGATCGGCATAATATGCCTCAACATCGCTCTTGATTCCCGGAGGGATCGGGCGATTCGGTTGGCTGGCAAGCCGGTGCAGCAACTCGGCGTAAGTGGAGTCGGTAAGCGAATAGCCGCCTGGCTTCACAATCTGTCCGGTGTCGAGGTCGCGATTGGGCAATGGATGCTGGGCATTGAGCGGCTCAAGCGTGGCCACCGGGTACAAAGGAGCTATCGCAGGCTCTTGCTCCGCCTGTCTTGGTCTGAAGCGGGCGAGTCGCGCGCGCATGTTTGAAGTGGCCGAGGCCATGCTGTGCATGTAATCGGTCTCGGCGGCCGGCGTCGGGCCCTTGATGGCGACCAGCGAAAGAGGTCCGAATTTTGGGAGGATAAAGATCAGACCGGCAATCAGGCGCGTTTCTATGCTTGCTTTCTTGCGATAGGCGGCCCAGTTGTAAAGTTTGTCCACCGCGGCGGCTTCTTTCTCGATCTCGGCCGCATCCGGTGTATCCGGTTCGGCCGGCTCGTGGTTGCGATGCAACACGGTGAGTGCATACGCAATGCGGGGAATGAGCTTACGCGTCGCCATGTTGTACGCGGTCATGTTGATGAACTGCCGGCCCCTGCTGCCGTCAAAGCTCTCGGTCAGGCCGTAGGTTTGGTAGAACGCGAGTGCGACCTGACGCTGGGGAACCCTGAGCCCGATGTGACGCAGGTAGCCCAACGGTGCAAGGTGGTGCTGTGCGATCTGGTCGATGTCGAAGGCAAATTCGACCCGCACGTGTTGGTGCTTGCCTTCGGCGTAATTCACACTCGGTCCGAAACGCTTTGCGAGTTTGGGAAACTGCATTGCAACAGCGCGGTTTGTGGCCTCCGAGTGCCCGTATGAATCGCCAACGTAATGCGAGAGCGCGCCCACGGCGAAGGCCAGCTCATCGGCGTTGTGCGCGTTGCGGAAGAGCGCGATCACGAAGTCTCCGGTGCGCACGTAATGAGTAAGATCAGAGAAAAATGCATCGCCGAAGGGGTAGTACCCGATGTCCTGGATGACGCATCCGCCGTAAGCATAGGCACGCGCGCGATCCAGCTGCGCCGGCGTGAGCTTGGGATACTGGTTAAGCAGCAGCGGAACGATCGAGTCCTGCCACACCAGGTCGATAATCTGCTCGTGCGTGAGCAGGGAGTAACCTGCCGCGTGCCGCGGCCAGCACATTGGCAGCAGCAACACGAGCAACAGAAAGGTCCGCACTCGATTCAGGCGCATCGCAATCGGGCCACGCGGAATTCCGCGATGGAAAGTGAGGGGGGATGGAAGCCGGGATCCCGCCTTCATTGTATGTGATGCTCATCCTGCTGCACGAGAGCGCCTCATTTACGCGGCGCTGATTCTTCGTCTCATCGCCAGCATGATCACTGCCGAAAGAGCCATCATCACACTCACCGCATCCAACCCGGCAGCGTAGCTGCCCACGCGCTGTTTGAGCCACCCAATCAGGAGAGGTCCCGCAAAACCGCCCAGGTTGCCGAGTGAGTTAATCAGCGCAATTCCCGCGGCCGCGCTCGCGCCCGAGAGAAACATTCCGGGCATCACCCACAGCGGGGGCTTGGACCCGTTCACGCCAAAGTTCGCCACGGCGAGCGCCAGAATTACCGCCAGCGCGGCCTCGGCGTAGCCGGCCCACACCAAGCCCGCGCATCCCAGCACACAGGGAATAGTGACGTGCCAGATGCGCTCCAGCGTCCGGTCAGAGTGCCGTGCCCACACCACCATTCCCACCACAGCCACAGCGCTCGGAAGCGCATTCAGCCAGCCGACCGTCAGCGCGGAGAACCCGAACTGCCTGATCAGCAGCGGCGCCCAAAATCCAATCGCATATAGTCCCGCCGAGGTTCCCGAGTAGATCAACGCCAGCGCCAGCACCCGGGGATCGCGCAACACAGCCCAGATCGCGGCCATCGTGCTCGGGTGCGAACCGCCCTTGGCGCGTTCCATCTGCAAGGTTTGCAGCAGCCATGCGCATTCATCCGCGCTGAGCCATTCCGCCTGCTCCGGCGAGTCGGTGAGCACCTTCAAGGTCAGAAAGCCCAAAAGAATCGCCGGCAGCGCCTCAATCATGTAAAGCCACTGCCAGTTGGCTAGCCCGGCAATCCGGGGCAGCTCCATCAGCGCACCCGAAATCGGTGAGCCCACCGCTGAGGACAACGGCGCCGCAGCCATGAACGCCGCGATCGCCACTGCCCGCTGGCGAACCGGGAACCACAGGTTCAGATAAAGCAGCGTTCCAGGGAAAAAACCCGCCTCGGCAACACCCAGCAGAAGGCGCATCGCATAAAAGCTCCACGGCCCAACCACAAATGCCGAGGCCATCGACACAATGCCCCACGCCACCACGACGCGCGCGATCCATCTTCGGGCGCCCACACGCCGTATCATCAGGTTCGACGGCACCTGGAACGCGATATATCCGATGAAGAAGACACCGCCGCCGAGGCCGAACATCTCTGGCGTCAATCCAAGCGCCTGGTTCATGCTCAACGCGGCAAATCCCACATTCGCCCGGTCGAGAAAGCACACGAGGTAAAGCAGCATGACGAAGGGAAGAATCCGCAGTTGCAGCTTCCGCGTTACGCGGGCTTCGATGCTCGAATTCCCGGCGTGAGAGTTCACGCCGTCGCCAGCGGACTTTTGGCGCCCGTTGCGACGGCAGCGCAAACCGCTTCGGTTACGTCCGCCGTCGTCGCCATGCCGCCCAGGTCACGTGTGTGCAGCCGCGGATTCGCCGTCACGCTCTCAATCGATCGCATCAGCCGCCGAGCTGCCTCAGTCTCGCCAAGGTGCTCAAGCATCAGCGCCGCCGTCCAGAAGGTTCCCACCGGGTTGGCGATGCCTTTGCCCATAATATCGAAGGCCGATCCGTGAATTGGCTCGAACATCGACGGATACACGCGCTCAGGATTAATGTTCGCTGTTGGCCCAATGCCCAGGCTGCCTGCCAGCGCCGCCGCCAGGTCAGTCAGAATGTCAGCGTGCAGATTCGTCGCGACCACGGTATCGATCGATGCCGGCCGGTTCACCATTCGCGCCGTCATCGCGTCCACCATCTCCTTATCCCAGCGCACCTCGGGAAAATCTTTCGCCACTTCCGTCGCGATTTCATCCCACATCACCATGCCGTGCCGCTGCGCGTTGCTTTTCGTAACCAGCGTCAGCAGCTTGCGCAGACGCGACTGCGCAAGCCGGAATGCATAACGCTGGATGCGCTCCACACCTGCGCGCGTCATCACTGAGACCTCGGCCGCCACTTCCATCGGGAATCCCTGGTGCACGCGACCGCCCGCGCCGGAGTACTCGCCCTCGGTGTTTTCGCGCACGATCACCCAGTCCAGATCTTCGGCGCGACAGCGCTTCAGCGGCGCGTCAATCCCCGGCAGAATCCGCGCCGGGCGCACATTCGCATATTGATCCAGGCCTTGGCAGATCTTCAGTCTTAGTCCCCAAAGCGTAATGTGATCGGGAATGTCGGGGTCGCCCGCCGAGCCAAAGAGGATCGCATCTTTTTTCTTGAGCGCATCCAGGCCATCATCGGGCATCATCACGCCGTGCGCGCGATAGTAGTCCCCGCTCCAAGGAAAACTTTCAAACTCAAACGCTAGCTCGCTGCCTGCTGCGGCCAGCGCCTCAAGCACTTGCCGCCCCGCAGGCACAACTTCCTTCCCGATTCCGTCGCCGGGCACCAGCGCAATTCGGTATCGTCTCATCGTCTGACCCCACGCACGAACACGGCCATTGTACCGAGTGCAGGGAACAAGGGACCAAGGGAACGAGGGAATAAGGGCGGCCAACGGGAGATCGCTCCGACACAAATTCCCCGAAAACACTAAAGGCCAAGAGCTAGAAGCTAGGAGCTATGCGTTTCGCGCTTCAAGCATTCGATCCAGCGCCACCTTCGCCCACCGCTTCACGTTCGCCTTCACCTGCACGCGATTCACCACGCGCCCCTCGACAAGATTCTCAAGCGCCC
>Ga0116217_10000203_pt1 | contig 69759 bp, 65 predicted proteins | sample Sb_taG_6_FD_89697 | JGI IMG/M metagenome (GOLD analysis project Ga0116217, IMG submission 89697) | Peat soil microbial communities from Weissenstadt, Germany - Sb_50d_4_PS metaG | ecosystem: Environmental > Terrestrial > Soil > Wetlands > Peat | place: Germany: Weissenstadt | collected 2010-09-21
CAATCAGCAGTACTAGCGCAACCAGGCCCATGAGGATTTGCATCGGTTCACGGACGTAATCCGTAAGAAGTGCGATGCCACGCGCAGGAACGAACTCAAGCAGCGGCTTCCACTCCTTTAGATTGTCCGTGCCGATGCTCTGTTTGACGACGGCACCGAATGTTCCTGCAAGTGCTTGTTGCGCTTGCGCGGGAGTGACGCCGGGACGCAGTCGCGCCATCATGAGCAGAAACCACCATTTTGGAGAGCCGTAAGTCTTATTTACATCGAAAGGCGTTCCCCAGGCATTCAATTCTGGCCGGTTCTGCAAAGGAATCCAAAAATCCGTCGTATCCAGCGGCTCAATGCCCTTGAATCCTGGAGCCGTCACGCCCACTACCGTCATGGGAACGCCCTTGACATAGAGCGTCTGCCCCAACACGCCCGGGTCGCGCGCATAACTTCGCGTCCAGTAGCCGTAACTGATTACTGCAATGGAAGCGTGATCTTTCTCGTCCGCCAGCGTAAATCCGCGGCCGCTTTGCATACGAACGCCTACGCCGGAAAAGAAGTTGCCGCTGACCTCTTCGCCTCCTGCCTCCTCCGGCAGTTCACCGTGGCGAACTGCCACCCCCCCACTAAAGCTGAGGGGAACGTAGGCAATGAGCTCCTCGAAAACGTCGCTGCGCTGCCGAAGAGCCTCAAACGTAACCTCGGAAAACGAAGTGCTGTTGTTGCCTGTATTGTTGGCATTTGGAGGCTGCCCCTGACCGTTGGCCATTCTCACGTAGGAGAGGCCGCTGGGACGGCTCACCGGCAGCAACTGCATTAGCAGTGCGTTCATCACGCTGAAGACGGCAGTATTGGCGCCAATACCGAGAGCCAGCATCAGCACAACAACAAGTGTGAAGCCCGGCGTCTTGCGCACCTGGCGCAATGCATTCCGAAGGTCCTGAAGAACAGTCCTCATAGGAGCCTCAGCACAGGTGGATTTTACCTTTTACATCTGCATTTTGCGCGCCAACCCGCGAGTCCGATAGCCGATGTGCCTACAACAAGATACGCTCATCGGGTCCGCTTCCTGTCAGTGATTTCTGTCCGTATTCGAGAAGCTCTGTCCAAAACCGGACAGCAGAGGCAGGCCGGGGAATCGGCCCGGCATTCAGTTGTTCCTCTGCAAATTCACAAGGGAAACCAGCAGTTCTGGCAAGTCAGATTCTGGGATGTTTTTCGTGGCTTGAACGTGGTTTCGGCCGGATCACCGCCTGCTCGTCACTTACTCGGTGGTCAGTGCTCCTGCACGCCTCAGGCGCGGAGATTGCCGATTCACGCAAAACGAAATTGCATGGCGCCATTACATTGCATCGGATAGGTTGGCGGCATTGGATTGTACTGGGCGGCGGGAGTGATCGTATTCGGCCCTGAACAACAATGCCCGGGCCGAAGCCCGGGCACGGTGACTCAGTAGAATCCAGAAAGCATCAGCCGGCTTTTTCGAGCAGGCAGAGCGACAGGTCGCGGCGCTCGACCATATCCTTGGTGATTTCGAGGTCGCGCACGCGCTTGTTCGAGGGCAGGTGGTACATCAGGTCGAGCATCAGCTCTTCCAGAATCATGCGCAAACCGCGCGCTCCCACCTTGCGCGCCATGGCCTCACGCGCAACGGCGCATGCCGCTTCGTTTGTAAAGTGCAGGCGCACGTTTTCGTACTCAAAGAGGCGCTGGTACTGCTTGAGGATGGCGTTCCGCGGCTTGGTAAGGATCTCGATGAGCGCCGCTTCGTCGAGCTCGTCGAGAACACTTACGACAGGCAAGCGGCCGACGAACTCGGGGATGAGGCCGTACTTGATCAGGTCCTGCGGCTCGGTTTTGCGCAGCAGTTCGGTATCGCGATGCGAGCGAGTGGTTGCCTGATCCGCCTCGGCATCCACGGTGCGGAAGCCCAGCGCTTTTTTCCCGATGCGCCGGCCGACGATGCGCTCAAGCCCGACGAACGCGCCGCCGCAGATGAAGAGGATGTTGGTAGTGTCGACCGCAGTGAACTCCTGGTGCGGATGCTTGCGCCCGCCCTGCGGCGGAACGTTGGCCACGGTGCCCTCAAGAATCTTGAGCAGGGCCTGCTGCACGCCTTCGCCGCTCACGTCGCGTGTGATGGAGGGGTTCTCGTCTTTGCGGCCGATCTTGTCGATCTCGTCGATATAGATGATGCCCTGCTGCGCCCGGTTCACATCGCCGTCGGCGGCCTGCAGAAGCTTGAGGATGATGTTCTCCACGTCCTCGCCCACGTAGCCGGCTTCGGTGAGCGTGGTGGCGTCGACGATGGCAAAGGGCACGTCAAGCATTTTGGCGAGAGTTTGCGCGAGCAGTGTTTTGCCGGAGCCGGTGGGGCCGATAAGCAGGATGTTGGACTTGGTGAGCTCGACTTCGTTGTTGCGCACACGATTCATCTGGACGCGCTTGTAGTGGTTGTAGACCGCAACGGCAAGCTTCTTCTTGGTCTGGTCCTGCCCGATCACGTAATCGTCGAGGAAGCCTTTTACCTCGGTGGGCTTGGGAAGATGGCCTGCTGTGGTGGCGGGAGTCTCGCCGCTTCGATCGTCATCCAGAATCGAGTTGCAAACAGCAACGCACTCGTCGCAGATATAGGCGCGAGGGTAATCACTTGGTGAAGAGATCAACTTGGCTACAGCGTCCTGCGATTTATGGCAGAACGAGCAACGCAACGCCTCTTCGGGTCCCGTCCGCGTCTTCATACTGGTTGCTCCCCCAAAAAGAGTTTAATCCAAATCCCATGAAACGGCTAGGTTACGCTCAAGCGCGGGTCCGGTCGATAATTTCGTCCACAATCCCATATTCCTTAGCCTGTTCCGCGTTCATAATGAAGTCCCGCTCGACGTCGCGCTCGATCCTCTCGAGGGGCTGGCCGGTGTGGCGGGCCATGAGGTTGTTGGTAATTTCGCGGATGCGCAGGATTTCGCGCGCATGGATATCGATGTCGGTGGCCTGCCCGCTGAGGCCGCCCATCGACGGTTGATGTATCAGAATGCGGGAGTTGGGCAGGGCAAAGCGCTTTCCCTTGTTTCCCGCCAGAAGCAAAAACGCGCCCATGCTGGCCGCCTGGCCGATGCAGTACGTCACCACGTTGTTCTTGATGAACTGCATGGTGTCGTAAATGGCAAGGCCGGCGGTGATGGAGCCGCCCGGAGAATTGATGTAAAGCGAAACGTCCTTTTCGGGGTCCTCGCCCTGCAGAAACAGCATCTGGGCGACGATAAGATTGGCGACCATGTCGTCAATCGGGGTACCAAGAAAGATAATGTTGTCGCGCAGCAGACGGGAGTAGATGTCGTAGGCGCGCTCGCCCCGGCTCGTCTGCTCAACCACCATGGGAACTAATGCCATTCTTCCTTCAGCTCCTGGCTGCCATTCTGCAGCTTCTATCTTCTGTTGCGTTCGCATAGAGTGCAGTGACTTTGCTCACCGCACCGGGGTAAAGTAGCGAGCATTTCTAACCAGGCAGGCGTTCATACAAGATAGAAGCCGTCTTCTCTCGTCTGAGTTGCTGTTTGATCCTACCCAGTCCGCCGTCTTTGGTCAATCGCACCTTAAGGGCATCCAGAGGCTCGCGAGACTGGATTGCGGCGATCTGTAATTCGCGTTCCAACTCCTCGTCGCTGACGGTGATATTTTCTTCGCCGGCGATGCGATCGAGGAGCACGTTGGTTTTCACTTCGGTAACCGCGCTGTCACGCTGCGCCGCGCGCAGGCGGGTGAAGTCGAGCTTGCGCATCTGGTCGGGCTGCATTCCCTGAGCGGCAAGGGCACGCAGGCCGCGCTCCAGCCGCGTGTCCACCTGGTCCTGTACCAGCGACTCGGGTACCGAGAAGGTAAACCGCTCGGCCAGCGCCGCGAAGAGCTTGTCTTTGGTTTCGGCCTCAACGCTGCGCTGCTTGCGGCTCTCCATATACTCGCGAACACTTTTCTCCAGATCCGCGTAACTTTCGTAATGTCCCAGTTCCTTTGCGAAGTCGTCGTTCAATTCGGGAAGGACGCGCTTCTTGATCGCCTTCACTTCCACGTCATAAGCAACGGTCTCGCCGGCCAGCTTGGCTTGCGAGTAATCGGCGGGATAGATGACCTCGACCTTCAATTCCTGGCCGGGCTTGGTCCCGCGCAGTGCGTTGGTGAAAGCTTCCACCGTATCTTTGCCGCCGATTTCAACCAGCGTGTCTTCGCCGGCAATGGGCTGCGCTTCGGCAGCGGGCGCCTCGCCCTCGGCTGCGGGTTCTGCCGCCTCATTCTGGACCTGGCCCTTGTAGCTGATCTGCGCCCAGTCGCCGTCGGCGAGCGCGCGGTCTTCTTCTACCGGCTCCATCACGGCGCGCGAATCGCGCAGCTGCTCCAGTTCGCGCTGGAATTCATCTTCGGTGATTTCGGCTGAGGGTTTGGGAACCGTTACATCCTTGTAGCCATCAATGGAGAACGCAGGAAGATACTCGAAGACGGCCTTGGCATGGAGCGGGGCGCCCTCTTCAAGCGTCAGCTCAAGCACCTGGGGTTGGCCCACGGGACGAATGCCGAGCTCGTTGATCGCCTTGTTGAAGCGCTCGGGCAGCAGCGAGTCGATCACTTCCTTGCGGATCTCGGTGGCAAAGCGGCGGCGGACGATGTTCTCCGGCACCTTGCCGGGACGAAAGCCCGGAATCTTCGCGTACTTGCGATAGTTGTTGGCGACGTTGCGCCAGGTTTTGGCGACTTCGTCGGCGGGCACATCGATGACCAGCTCCCGTGTGCAATCGGGGTTCAGAACCGGTCCATGCGAGTGGGTTTCTTCTGCGGCTTCGTGGTTGTGCTCAGTGTCGGCCGTTTCCGTTTTGTTTTCGACGGTGCTGCTGAAACTCAACGTTTTACCTTCCCGGCGCGCGCGCCAATATGACTGCGGCCACGGGCGTTCGTTCAAGGCAGTCTATCGCCGTCTGGCCGGGGGAATACCTAGTTTCATGGTACGGGGGTTTGCGGGAAGGGTCAAACCGCGAAGGCAGGGAACGAGGGAGCAATGGAGCGAGGGGACAAGGGAGCAAAGACAGAGAGGAATTGGGCGCCATGGGAGCGAGCGCGATCAGTGCTCGGCGGGCTCGGGCTTGCGGACGTAAGGGAGAAAGCGCGGATGCGCCGCGCCGCACTGGGTGTAGTATTCGCGTGCCTGGTCGAGACTGAGCTGGCCGTTGACCGTAAGGCGAACTTCTGCGGCGTCGCTGTCTTCCTGCCCGTCGTCTTCCCACCAGCAAACGGGACACAAAACCATCGCTGCCGGAGCGTTCAGGGTTTTATATCCGCAGCATGGGCAACGATATTGGGTTGCGACAGTCTTCACTTGTACTAGGATTGGACGGAAATCGGTCCGGGCGAGATTACATCTTCAATGGACGAACACACTCAGTTAATGCGGCGGCGTGCGATTCAGGGTGGCGAACGCCGGGGCCACGCGCCGTTGTGGCGCCATCCCGGAGCGGTGGCGCCGGCAACGTGACTTAAGAGAGCCCGCTGCGTGACTTTAGAGCGCTCGTAGCGTGACTTAAGAATGTTGGCTGCATAAGATGATCCCATGCCGGACGAGAAGAACCTGGCGCGAAAGTTCGCCGCAGCTTTAATTATTGCTGCCGGCGTGTGCCTGGTCGCCGGAATCTATGCCTTCAGCATTGACAGCAAGAGCGTCACCGGGCGCGATTTCATCCAGTATTGGGCAGCGGAGCGACAGTTGATTCAGGGCGCCAACCCTTACGACGTCGGCGCGATCTTCGGTTTGGAAAAAGCCCTCGGGATGGAGGAAAACACGCCGAAGATCTCCATGAGCCCACCGGTTGCATTTTTCTTCGTGCTGCCGCTCGGCTACCTGGGCGCAAAACCGGCACTGATTCTGTGGCTGCTTGTGATGCTGGGCGCAACCGGCGTCTCTACGTGGCTGCTTTGGATGATCTTTGGACGCCGCGATACCCGGCTGCACCTGCTTGCTTTTGCGTTTCCTCCCACACTCTCGTGCCTGATGGCGGGCCAGCTCGGCATCTTTTTTCTGCTCGGAGTCGTTCTCTTTCTCTACCTCCACAAGACGCGGCCGTGGCTCGCGGGGGCGGCGCTGCTGCCGTGCGCTCTGAAACCGCACTTGTTTCTGGCGTGCATTGTGGTGCTCTTGCTCTGGTCGGCGCGGCAAAGAAAGTTCCAAGTTGTCGGCGGTTTCCTGATCGCATTGGCTGCGAGCTGTGCGCTCACGCTCAGCGTTGACCGCAACATCTGGACGCAATACCGGCAGTTGATGCAGTCAGCGCGCATCATGGATGTGTTTCTGCCGACCGTCGGCGTGGCTCTGAGATTTTTGATCGATCGCCACGACAAATGGATCGAGTTTCTGCCCGTCGCGATTGGGTGCGCATGGTCGGCGTGGTTCTATTGGACGCGGCGCGACCGCTGGGCGTGGACGGACCAGGGAATGCTTGTGCTGCTGGTCTCTGTCGCATGCTCTCCGTATTCCTGGTACAGTGACCAGGCGCTGCTGTTTCCAGCCATTCTGGCGGGGATGTTTGCCGCGGGAAAAAGTCTTTGGGACTGGATTCTGCTCGGGCTTGTTGTGGCTGCGGGCCTGCCGGGCGTGATCTTTTCCATTCAACTGCCTTCGCCGTTTTATTTGTGGACCGCGCCTACATGGCTGATCTGGTATCTGATGGCGACGCGGAACAAGAGCGGCGCGCGCGTCGTTCATTCAGAGATGGCGGCCATCACCGAGTGATGCGCGGCGAAGCGGCGTCACAATGCGGCGTTTTCTTCCGGACGGAAACCTGCGAGGCGCTCTTCCAGGCGCAGCTTTACCGCGGGCCATTCGGAATCGAGGATCGAGAAGAACACTGTGTCGCGGATGAAGCCGTTCCACGTGATCCGGTCGCGGCGCAGAATGCCTTCGCGCACCGCGCCCAGCCTGGCGACGGCTGCCTGGCTGCGCAGGTTGCGCGTGTCCACGCGAAACTGCACCCGCGCCGCTCCGGCGGCGAACGCATGGCCGAGCATGAGCAGCTTGGCCTCAGGATTGACAGGGCCGCCGCGCGCATCAGGATGCACGAACGAGCTGCCGATTTCGATTCCGCCCTGACTGACGAGCGCGAGATACATCGAAGACACGCCCACAACCCGACCATCGGCGAGCCTGCGGATAGCGTACGGCATGCGCTCGGATGCCGGCGCGCTGCAGGCCGCTGACCAGAACTCCTCAAAGCGATCGCCCAGGGCGCAGCCCGCCATGATGGCCCAGGTTTCCGGATCGCAATCGACGGCGGCGCGCACCTCTTCCTTGAGCCCGGGCCTGAACGGCTCAAGGCGCACGAAGCGGCCCTGCAGAGGTTGGAATGCAAGCTCCATGCTCTAAGGTTACCGAAGCGGACTCGTCGATTAGCCGCCGATTCGCACGCCGATTGGAACCGCTTCCAGCGCTCCGCTCCTAAAAATGGGTGGTACGAATAGGTATGCGCATCCTCAGAACCATCGCATATGTGATTGCCGGTCTGTGGATGTTCTCAATTCTGTGGGCGGGCGAGTACTGCTTGAGCCATGGCTGCTCAGGTCCGAACGGAAACAACATTGACGGTTTCCTGCCCGCGGTTGCATTCGCTCCTGTCGGAGCGCCAGCCTTTATATGGAGTTTTGTAATTTTCGTTCGGTGGGCATGGCGCAAGTTGTCGAACGCGCCTCGCAAACCTTGAATCGCACTTCGAGCGACATTCAGGCGCGGCCGGCGAACTCCCTGGTTTCGGTGTAAACCTTCACCTTCTCGCCCTCCTGAACGTAGAGAGGAACCTTGATCTCGAGGCCAGTTTCGAGCCGTGCGAGCTTGGTTACGTCGCCTGATGTGTTGCCGCGCACTCCGGGCTCGGTATACGCAACTTTGAGCTCAACCTGGGCCGGCAACTGCAACCCGATGGGGTTTCCGTTGAACTTGTGCAACTGGATCAGCGAGCCATCGACGAGAAAGTCCGTCGCGTCGCCAACCATGCTCGGGGAGAGCGTGTGCGTATCGAAGCTCTGCTGGTCGAGAAAGTAAGAGCCTTCAGAATCACTGTAGAGGTAGGAGGACTCGACAATTTCCAGGTCCGGCTCCTTGAACTTTTCCCCGGCTTTGAAGGTTTTGTCGAAGACGGCGCGCGTGAGCAGGTTGCGCATCTTGAGGCGAACGAGAGTCTGGCCGCCACGGGCCGTTGGAGTGGAGACCTCGACTTCAAGGCAATAATACGGAGTGCCTTCAAACTCAAAAACCATCTTGCGCTTTACGTCGATCGCTTCAATCAGTGCAGCCATGCGTTCCCCAAAACAGTAAGGTCGATAAGGCGGAGAGCGCGCCAATCCCACTTCAATTATAGGGAGGCAGATTCGCTGGGCGCACAGAGACCGGACTACCGTCGACGCGATTGTTTTCAGGGGAGGGGCCCAAACAGGCGAGCGCCCGAAGATGCTTCCCATCGGGCCATACAACCGGAAGACCCCGCACTCACATTCTTCTTCGAGAACTCAGCTAACGCTTTAGTCTCCCCAAACATCAAATCATTCGCTGGGTTGCATTTGGTAATTCGCTTCTCCGCAGCGCATACCGCATGAAGCAGTATGCAACAGGGCCAAGTTATATACGAGGAATTCTTGCGATGATGCAGGAGGCCCCGCAACCGGCGTACGAAGAAGCATTTGTGGATGTCGGTGCCGTTCGCGTCCACTATCTCCATGCTGGAAGCGGCAGACCGATGCTGCTCATTCATGGATTGCTGGGTTCAAGTCGAAACTGGCGGAATAACATTGCTGCCCTCGCTCAGCATGCCGCCATCTATGCGATCGACCTGGTGAACATGGGCAAGTCGCAGCGAGTCGGAGGTCTGGACCCGGGACTTCAGGCCACAGCCAATCGCATCATCGCAGTCATGGACGCGCTCGAACTTCCCGAGGCCGATCTCGTCGCTCACTCATACGGGGGTGCCGTCGCGCTCATGCTTGCCGCGTTGCATCCCCGGCGCGTGCGCAGGCTCGCCCTCTTCGCGCCCGCCAACCCCTACTCTCGCTCAGGTGATCAGATTGTGCGTACGTATGGCACCGTGTGGGGGGGACTTCTCTCCAGGCTGCTGCCCTATTCTCCGGCGCAGATTCAGCGCATCGTCCTCGGAGAGCTGTATGGAGGAGCCGGCCGCGTGGTCGATCGATGTTTGCATGAGATTGTCGATGTACTGCGGAACCCGGTCACATTGCGCCACGTTCTCTCAATTGTTCGCTGCTGGTTCTCAGAGAGGGCTAAGCTGAAAGCCGCGCTCGGCCGTGTGAAGGGCATTCCAACTCTGCTGCTGTGGGGCGATCGCGATTATACGGTCGACTTGATTTCCGCCGTTAAGCTGAACCGCACACTGAGCGGTTCCGAACTCATCGTGCTGCCGGGAGGTGGTCACGCCGTGTTCGAAGAGACGCCCGAACTGGCAAACCGCATCGTGCTTGAGTGGCTTGATCGCCATCCGTTACCCACGCCGCAGAGGCGCCATATGCCTCAAGCCGTCTCTGTCGGCGGAACAACGAGCGGAGCTGCCGCATGAGGCGCTTATCTCCCGGGAGTTGCAGCAATTCCCGGAGCAAGCCTCAAAAAAAGTCCCTTCACTCCAAGAATGCTGAGCACACATTGATCCTTTTGCGCGCGGCACTTCCTGCAAATGTCCCGTGTCGAACTTAGACGACACGTCTGCATTGGCGCATCCCGTCAACCAAAATTAACTTCTGCCCAATTGACACGCCTGTGCTCAAGTTGATATCAACTCTGCAGCCCACTGGACGCTGACTCCCAGGTGAGTCCGCCAAAAAGGAGAATCTCTCGCGATGTTTACGCCAAAAGGTAAGTTCAGCTGGTACGAACTGATGACCAGCGATACGAAAGCAGCCGGCAAGTTTTACTCTGACGTTGTCGGCTGGACGACCCATGAAATGCCCGGCACTGACGGCCCCCAGTACACTACCTTCAACCTCGGTGAGGTTGGAATTGCCGGCATGCTGAACATCCCCGGACATGTCGCATGGATAGGCTACATTGCGGTCGGTGATGTTGATGCTCATGTCGAAAAGATTGTCGAAGCCGGCGGCAAATTGTGGAAGCCCGCCACCGACGTTCCCGAAATGCTTCGCTTCGCCGTCATGTCCGATCCGCAGGGCGCTGCCATTGTGGTCTTCACCCCTCACCCAAAAATGCCCTCGCCGCAACGCCCCGCACCACCGACTCCCGGCACCATCGGCTGGCACGAACTCTACACAACTGACGTCGAAGCAGCTTCCGACTTCTACAAAAAGCTCTTTGGCTGGACCAAGGTCAGCGATATGGACATGGGACCCATCGGTGTCTATCGCATCTTCGACGAAGGCGACCACAAGGAAATGGGGGACGGCGGGATGATGACCAAAACGCCCCAAATCCCTGTTTCATGCTGGAACTTCTACTTCAACGTCGACTCGATAAAGGCAGCCATCAAACGTGTTGAATCCGGCGGCGGAAAGATCATGAACGGCCCCGTGCAGGTACCCGGAGGAAGCTGGATCATCAATGGCCAGGACCCTCAGGGAGCCATGTTCTCTCTCGTCAGCAGCAAAGAATAATCCACACAGCCTTCGCAGATGGCGGCGTCCGATCGAGCCTTTTCTTGCAATGAAGGAGCGCAATGAGGCTCTGATCTAAAAGCGGTCCGGACCAGCATCATAGGTTCAGGTCGGATCGTCGGCAATTGGGAGGTTATGCCGACTGTAAGCGCGTTGAGGCAGACTCAGCCTTCTTCCGCTTCGCGCAGCTTGGCGATTACGGTGAAGTCTTCGAGCGTGGTCACGTCGCCCTTGACTTCGCCATGAGTAGCGAGCTCACGCAGCAGGCGGCGCATGATTTTGCCGCTGCGCGTTTTGGGCAATGCCTCGGTGAATCGGATATCATCAGGCCGCGCCAGCGCGCCGATCTCTTTCGCCACCCACTTGCGCAGCTCGTCTTTGAGCTCCGGGCCGGGCTGATTCCCGCTCTCGAGGGTGACGAAAGCTGCGATGGCCTGGCCCTTGAGATCGTCGGGACGGCCGACGACCGCGGCCTCGGCCACCTTGGGATGCGCGACGAGCGCGGACTCGACCTCCATCGTTCCCAGGCGATGCCCGCTCACGTTGATCACGTCGTCGACGCGGCCCATCAGCCAGAAGTAGCCGTGGGCGTCCTGGCGCGCGCCATCGCCGGTGAAGTAGCAGCCGGGAACGTCGGACCAATACGTCTTTTTGTAGCGCTCGGGATCGCCGTACACCGTCCGGGCCATCGACGGCCACGGCTTGCGAATCACCAGCAGGCCGCCGCTGCCGGCAGGGACCGTCTTGAAATTCCCGTTGGCATCGGGGCGCGTGACGACCTCAGGCTGAATGCCGAAAAATGGCCGCGTCGCCGAGCCGGGCTTGGTGGCGATGGCGCCGGGCAGCGGCGAGATCATGATGGCGCCCGTCTCGGTCTGCCACCAGGTGTCGACGATGGGGCAGCGATTGCGCCCGATCTTCTCGCGGTACCACATCCACGCCTCGGGATTGATGGGCTCGCCGACGGTGCCGAGCAGCCGCAGCGAGTCGAGCTTGTACTTGTCGACGAACTCGTGACCCCACTTGATGAAGGCGCGGATAGCCGTGGGCGCGGTGTAGAAAATCGTTACGCGGTGATCATCAATGATCTTCCAGAAGCGCGAAAAGTCGGGATAATTCGGAGCGCCTTCATACATCAGCACCGTGGCGCCGCACTGCAGCGGGCCATACACCACATAGGAGTGGCCGGTGACCCAGCCGATGTCGGCCGTACACCAGTAAATGTCTTCGTCGCGCAGATCGAAGATGTACTTCGTGGTGATGTAAGTCTGCACGGCGTAGCCGCCGGTGGTGTGGACCAGGCCCTTGGGCTTGCCGGTGGTGCCGGAAGTGTAGAGGATGTAGAGCGAGTCCTCCGAGTCCATGGGCTCGGAGGGGCACTCGGGCGCGGCCTTGGCCACAAGATCGTGCCACCAGTGATCGCGGCCCGCCACCATGTTCACCGCTGAGCCGGCGCGGCGGTACACGATCACGTGCTTCACCGTGTGGCAGGCGGGCATGGCTTCGTCCACGGTTGCCTTGAGCTTGACCTCGTTGCCGCGGCGATAGCTTGTGTCCTGCGTGATGATGGCCACGCATCCCGAGTCGGCAACCCGGTCGGCGATGGCGTTGGCGGCGAATCCGCCAAAGATGACGGAGTGAATGGCGCCGATGCGCGCGCAAGCCAGCAGCGCAATGGCCAGCTCGGGCGTCATGCCCATGTAGATGGCTACGCGGTCGCCCTTCTGGATGCCGAGCGACTTGAGCACGTTGGCGAACTTCTGCACTTCGGCGTGCAGCTCCGCGTATGTCAGGCGGCGAATCTCGCCCGGCTAGCCTTCCCAGATGAGCGCGGTCTTGTCGCGGCGAGGACCGTCTAGATGGCGGTCAAGGCAGTTGTAGCTCAAGTTCATCTTGCCGCCGACGAACCACTTGGCCCACGGCAGATTCCACTCAAGAACCTTGTCCCACGGCTTGAACCAGTGCAATTCGCGCGCCACGCCGTCCCAGAATTTTTCCGGGTCTTCAATGGATTGCTTGTGGAGTGCTTCGTATTCGGCGAGGCTCTTGATGTGGGCCCGGGCGCTGAACTCGGGCGGCGGCGGAAAGACGCGGTTCTCGCGCAGCGTGGAGTCGATATCCCGGTTGGCAACGGAAGGTGACAAGGTGGACATGCGTGATTCCTTCAAGGAAGCAGGTTGCGGCTCGATGCAGGTCGCGCAATTCCAGCGTTTTGCGCGGGAGAAGCCTCGATTGTCACTTTAAGGCATTTCTCCCGTGTTCGTACAGTCCGCGTGGTGGGTGCAGGCTGGTTTTTGCTGATGAAGAATCCGCGTTGCGGCTGCGATTTCGCTGGCCGCAGCGGGAGAAATGCGGGATCGGGAGGCGACGGAACAGAGGAACGGTGATGGCGCGCAGCGCTGCCCTTGCCCGGTTCTGCTAGGATGCTTTGCTCAAGAGGGAGAGAACGATGAACGGCATCACGATTCGTAATCTGGCTTTATCAATCGGCCTGGCTGCGATGCTTGCTCCTGCCTGCCGGGCGCAGGCGCAACTGGCGGGCGATTGGCAGGGAACGTTAAGCGCGGGAGGCGTTCAATTGCGGCTCGTGCTGCACGTTACTGCGGGCAAGGATGGCGCGCTCACGGCCACTCTCGACAGCGTGGACCAGGGTGCGTACGGGATCCCGGTCAGCGCGATTTCACTGAAGGATGCAAAGCTGAGTCTGACGGTAGATGCCGTTCACGGAACGTATGAAGGCACCGTCAACAAGGACGTCACTGAGATTGACGGCATCTGGACGCAGGGGCAGCCGCTCGAGCTGAACTTCAAGCGCCTAACGGCTTCGGAGGCTTCGGCAGTCGCAGCGGCAGCCGCACCCCAGCCCGCGCCTCCTACGGATATTGATGGAACCTGGACGGGCGTGCTCGATGCAGGCACAACCAGGCTGCGCATCTTCTTCAAAATCGTGAACACGCAGGACGGATTGACCGCGAAGATGCAGAGCCCTGATCAGAGCCCGGTTTGGATGCCCGCGACTTCAGTGAAGCGCGCCGGTTCAACACTGACCATCGAGATCAAGGGTATCGGTGCGGTGTTTACCGGCAAGATTGCCGACGACCTGAGTACGATGAGCGGCACATTCACGCAGATGGGCTACGCAATGCCGCTGGCGCTGCAGCGGCTGAAGGAATAGGCTCGGGCGGTGTTGTCGCCCGACCGGCCGGAACGGTTTTGGCTTCGGCCTCGGAAAGTCTGTCGAGCGCCTCACCACTGCAGCAGCGGCAGCAGGCTCGAAAAATCGTCGGTCCAGAGGCGCAGGCCGGGCCTGAAAACGGGAAGAGATGGGGCACTGTCTACGATCTCTGGGGTAGAGAAGAAGGTGGGATTGTCTGTAACGAGCACCCAGCGCGCAGTGTACTCGCCGAGTTCGGGATGAGGTGGGGTGGTCAGGCTCCGAGCAGTCATGCCTGCGTTCTGGGCCAGCAAGGCGATGGCAGGCTCCAGATCCACGTGCTGGTTCGAAACGTGGTAGGCGATGATTCCGCCGGGCGCCAGGTTGCGGCGATAGAGGGCGAGCGCCTCGCAGGTAAGCAGATGCAGCGGAATCGCATCGCCAGTGAAAGCATCGACCACCAGCACGTCGAAGTGCTGCGGCGGTTCGCTTGCGAGCGAGGTGCGCCCATCGCCCACTACAACGCTGATTTGCGCGCCCGACTCGCGCATGTAGGTGAAGGCATTCTGCGCGATGGGCACAACCGCGGGATTGATTTCATAAAAGCGGATGCGATCGCCCGGCTTGCCGTAGGCGGCAAGCGTTCCTGCGCCCAGGCCGATGACGCCAATGGAGCGAGGCCGGCCCGGGGTTGATCTGGACCCGTTTGGGCCGAGGCAGCAGAAACGCAGCGCGAGCCCGATGCCGGAATCTTCGGCGTAGTAGGTGGTCGGGGTTTTTCTCTGCGCGTCGGAACCGAAGATCTGCGTGCCGTGCTCGATGGAGCCATTGGTCAGTGTGCGCACGGTCGCTCCAGGAAAGCTGCTGTAGTCCTGCTTTACTCGGAGTGCACCATAAAAATTGCGCACGGCGACAATCGTGCCGCGCTGGTAAGCAATGTGGATCCAGACCACAAGCACCAGGAGCATAACGCTGGCTGCCGACCAGAGCAGGCGCTGGCCCCAGTGCACCTTCCAAGTGGCCGCCAGCGCAAGCAGCGCCGTGAAGACGAAGGTGAGGGCAACGTCATAGTTGAACGAGAACAAAAGCGGAAAGGCAATTCCGACGAGGACCGAGCCGAGTGCGCCGCCGGCGGCAAAGAGCAGATAAAAGACCGTGGATTCTGAGGCACGCCCGGGGCGCAGCGCGTAAGCCTCGCTGTGGCAGAACAGGCATGCGACGAAGAGCTCGATGAGAAAGAAGGCGATGCCGATGCGAATCGGCACCGTGACGTCGACCTGCGAGAGCATGTAGCCGAGCCCGCCCAGCATGACCGCAAGAAGGCGCACGACGATGCCGCGCGGCAACAGGCGCGGGAACTCGAAGGCGAGGATCAGCGTGAGCAGATAGACGCCGAGGGGCAGAATCCAGAGCAGCGGCATGGGCGCGATGTTGGCGGTGATGTATGCGGTAACGGCACACAGTTGCATTGATCCGGCCATGGGCAGCAGCAGCCACAGCAGCTTGTGTCCGAGCGGCGACGGCGGCCCAGACTCTTCCGCAGCAGCGGGGGAGATGGGTGCGGCGGCGGAACGCGTGCGGAGCGTCAGGATCGCGGCCAGCAACGAAAACGCCGCGAAGCCGCAAAACCAGACGATGCGCTGCGCATGCAGGGTGAGGCGAGGCTCGATCAGCGTTGGGTAAGCGCCGAGTGCCAGCAGCGAAGCCAGGTTGGAAAGCGCAAAGAGGCGGTAGGGAATGGCGGAGCGCTCGACCCGCGACCACCACACCTGCAACAGCGGGCTGGTTGCGCCAAGCGCGAGAAAGGGCAGGCCGATCCATAAACCGAGGGCGAGGAAGATGGTGGCAATGGGATGGCTCGGGCCGCTCGAGAGATCGATGCGTCCGAAGGCCCATAAAACAGCAAGACCTAACGCGGCGAGCAGCAAAACGAGATGCAAGCGCCAGTGCGGATGGCGCGCAAGCCAGTGCGCGTAGAGGTAGGCAAGCAGCAGCGCGGTTTGAAAGAAGACCAGGCAGGTGATCCAAACCGCAGCCGATCCGCCAAGAAACGGGAGCAACTGCTTGGCCGCGATGGGCTCGACGAGAAACAGCAGGAATGAGGCGAGGAAGATCGCACTGACAAAGAACCATCGCGAATGGGTCACGATGAAACCTTAGTTTCAGAAGTTGGACGCACGCAAGGGGTAAAGCCTGCGAGCCCTGTTCCTGCGTCAGCAAACCCCGAGCAAACGATCGTGTGCGACACTGCACAAAGCCCTGCTCGCAAGCGGGGCTTTTGTGTGAAGCGGATCGGACGGGTCCGGGTCAGTGCGTCTTGATCTCTGCGCCGGCGGAGGCCATCTTGGCTTCGGCTTCTGAGATGACGCGGAGCGCCTCGTCGTAGGCTTCTTCGCTTTCACCGGCTTCCTTCCACATCTTCAGGCCGCGGTCGAGTTGCTGCTCGGCGCGCTGCACGTCAATCTCTTCGGGCTTGAGCGCGTCGCTGGCGAGGATCGTAACGCGATTGGGCAAGACCTCAACGAATCCCCAGCTCACGTTGTAACGCGTAGGACCCTCAGCGCCGGCGGCTTCGGAGCCTGCAGCGCCCTGAATGGTCACGTCGCCCGCGCCCAGCTCGGCCAGCAGCGGCGCGTGCCCATACAGCACTTCCATGTAGCCATTCTTCGCGGGCAGCTCGACGGTGGCGGCATCAGCCTCGAACAAAACGCGCTCGGGAGTCACGAGCCGCACGCGCAGTTGGTTGGATTCGTCAGCCATAAATTGCTCCCAGCTACTGGCTACTAGCTCCTAGCTAACAACCGGCACGCTGATTACTCAACTGGACCGGCTAGAAGCTAGCAGCTAGAGGCTAGCAGCTGCTTCTTACACACTCGCCTTCAACTTCTCTGCCGCTTCAAGCACTTCCTCAATGCCGCCCTTCATGTAAAACGCCTGCTCGGGAACATCGTCGTGCTTGCCTTCAATGATCTCCTTGAAGCTGCGCACCGTGTCGGCGATCTTGACGTACTTGCCCTGGTAGCCGGTGAACTGCTCGGCCACGTGGAAGGGTTGCGACAGGAATTTCTGCACCTTTCGCGCCCGGGCAACGGTCAATTTGTCTTCTTCAGACAGTTCGTCGATGCCAAGAATGGCGATGATGTCCTGCAGGTCCTTGTACCGCTGCAAAATGCGCTTCACGCCCTGCGCCACGTCGTAGTGTTCCTGGCCGACGATGCGCGCGGAGAGAATGCGCGAGGTCGACGCCAGCGGGTCGACGGCCGGGTAGATGCCGAGTTCCGATAGCGGGCGGCTCAACACCGTGGTCGCATCGAGGTGCGCAAACGTTGTGGCCGGGGCGGGATCGGTCAAGTCGTCGGCGGGAACATACACAGCCTGCACGCTCGTAACCGAGCCTTTACTCGTTGACGTGATCCGCTCCTGCAACTCGCCCATCTCCGTAGCGAGATTGGGCTGGTAACCCACGGCCGAGGGCATGCGGCCCAGCAGTGTGGACACTTCGGAACCGGCCTGCGTAAAGCGGAAGATGTTGTCGATGAAGAGCAGCGTGTCGGCGCCTTCCTGGTCGCGGAAATACTCGGCGACGGTGAGTGCGGTGAGCGCCACGCGCAGGCGCGCTCCGGGCGGCTCGGTCATCTGGCCGTACACCAGGGCGCACTTCGACTCCTGCCACTTGCCCGGCTTGATGACGCCCGACTCGGTCATCTCGATCCACAGGTCGTTGCCCTCGCGGGTACGCTCGCCCACGCCCCCGAACACCGAGAAGCCGCCGTGATTCTTGGCCACGTTATTGATGAGTTCCATGATGACGACGGTCTTGCCCACGCCGGAGCCGCCGAAGAGGCCGATCTTGCCGCCCTTGAGAAAGGGCTGAATGAGGTCGATGACCTTGATGCCGGTTTCAAACATCTCCTCGTGCGTGGACTGCTCGTCGAAGAGCGGCGCGGGGCGATGGATAGGGTTGCGCATGTGTTCGCCAATGGGGCCGAGCTCGTCCACCGGCTCGCCGATCACGTTGATCACGCGGCCCAGCGTCTCTTTTCCTACGGGCACGCGGATGGGACCGTCGAGATCGATGGCCTTCATGCCACGCACCATGCCGTCGGTGGCTTCCATGGCGACGGTGCGCACGCGGCCCTCGCCCAGGTGCTGCTGCACTTCGAGGATCACGTTGATGGGCGTGGGCACCGTGAAGCCGTCGCTGACGACGCGCAGCGCCTGATAGATGGGCGGCATGGTTGCTTCTTCAAATTGAACGTCTACGGCGGGGCCGGAGACCTGAATCACTTTGCCGATGTTTTCTGCCATTTCTTCTGCCTTCTGAAATCCGTTCTTCCGCTAATTCAGCGTTTCATGCAACTGCAAACTCAGCGAGCGGCTCGACGCGCTTTCGGGAGCCGCAATTTGCTCGGAGGTGAGCACTCGTGTCCGCATTGCCTCGTGCTCCGCCTCGATCGAACTGAGATACTGGATCAGCGCAAAGGCGACTTGCTGATCGCGCGCGGTATGCGCCGCCTGTCTCGCCGCTTCCACCGCGTCCTGCACCACTTGCGCCCTTGCATCAAAATCTTCATCGTTGAAGGTGCTGAAGTTCCGCAAGTCATCGATCGCGGTGAGTGCGGCCTGCGCCGTGTTTCGCTCAGACGAAGTGAGCCAACAGCATTCAAACGCGACCAACGCGCCAACGGCAACCAAAGCGCTTCCAAATCCAATTCCAAATCGCACCAAAAACTTTTTCGATCTCAACGTATCCCGAACTGCCATGTACCAATGCTCCAATACTCAAAATCAAGTGGAAACTTATTCCCTTGTTCCCTTGCTCCCTCGTTCGCTCGCTCCCTGCCTTAAAGTGCCGCCGCTCCCGAAACAATCTCAATAATCTCCTTGGTGATCGCAGCCTGGCGCACGCGGTTCATGTGCAACGTGAGCGAGTCGATCATGTCGGAAGCGTTGTTGGTGGCCGAATCCATGGCCGTCATGCGCGCCGCGTGCTCGGCGGCCACCGACTCCGTCATGGCATGAAACAGCATGGAAAAGATGTACTGCGGCAGCAGGCCGGCGAACAGTTCCTCAGGCCGCTGCTCGTAGATGTAATCGACGTTCGAAGTGCCGAATTTCTTCGCTTCTTCGTCGGCCTCGGTGGTGTCGGCCGGTTCCAGTTCGATGCCCGCCGAGATCGCCGCCTGGGCTGCGCGTTCCTTTTCTTCGGCGGTCGGTTCCACGGCTCCGGTGATCTGCGGCCGGCCCACTTCGATGAGCGGCAGCAGGCGCTCGACCACCAGCCGCTGCGCAATCACCGACTTGAACTCGTTGTAAACGATGTATGCGGCGTCAATTTCTTCGTGCACGTAACGCGAGATGATGTTATGCGCCATCTCCTCGACGCGCTTGGGGTCGAGGTGGACCAGCAGGCCGGGGTGGTCGCCGGTGAGCTCCACCTTGTTGAGCCGCGCGTTGCGTAACCGGTGCGCCTCTCCGTGTTCGTCCGTCATCTCGGAGTAGGCGGCCACGGGATAACGCCTGCGCAACTGGTCGCGGCCCTTGCGGCCCACGGCTTCAATGTCGATTTCCTTGTCCGGGTTGCCCGAGATGAACTGGTACGCCGTCTTGAGGATGTTGGCGTTGAATGCGCCGGCAAAGCCTTTGTCACCGCTGACCACGATGAGCAGAACGCGCTTTTCAGGCCGCGTGAGAAAGAGCGGATGGCAAAGGTTGCCGGTCTTCTCGTCGTAGAGATCGACGCGGCGCCGGAGCGACTCCAAAACGCTCTCAATCATGCGCGCATAGGGCCGCGCAGCCAGCGCCCGTTCCTGCGCGCGGCGCAGTTTGGCCGCCGAAACCATCTTCATGGCCTTGGTGATCTGCCGCGTGTTTTTCACGCTGCGGATGCGGCGTCGGAGATCTAAGACATTCGCCATTGCTCGTTCATCGCTTTCACATGATCGTTCTTAGCCGGTAGCCCGTAGCTGGTGGCCCGGAGCTACAGGCTACCGGGTACAAGCTACAAGCTCTTAAGCCGAGGTCGCAGCCAGCTCCTCTTTGAAATCCGCCGAATACTCCTTCAGCGCCGCATGCAGGCGGTTGCGGAGGTCGTCATCAAGTTGCTTCTTCTTGGTCAGGTCGTCGAGCAGGGCCTGTTGCGCGTCCGCGAAGTACTTGTACAGGCCGTCCTCGAAGGCGCGAATGTCTTCCACTTTCAAATCGTCAAGATAGCCCTGCGTCCCGGCGAACAGAACCACCGCCTGCTGCTGCCAGGTGAGCGGGTGGAACTGCGGCTGCTTGAGCAGTTCGGTCAGGCGCACACCGCGGGCCAGCTGCTTTTGCGTCAGCGGATCCAGATCAGAACCAAATTGCGCGAAGGCCGCGAGCTCACGATACTGCGCCAGATCGAGCTTCAGTGTCGATCCCACCTGCTTGACCGCTTTGATGGCCGCCGAGAAACCGACGCGCGAAACCGAGAGCCCGACGTTGACCGCCGGACGCACGCCGGAGTTGAACAGGTCGGTCTCAAGGAAAATCTGCCCGTCGGTAATGGAAATAACGTTGGTGGGAATGTACGCCGAGACGTCGCCGGCCTGCGTTTCGATCACAGGCAGCGCGGTCAGCGACCCACCGCCCCGCTTGTCGCTGAGCTTTGAGGCGCGCTCGAGCAGCCGGGAGTGGAGATAGAACACGTCGCCCGGATACGCCTCGCGGCCCGGCGGGCGGCGCAGCAGCAGCGAAATTTCGCGGTAGGCCATGGCGTGCTTTGAAAGGTCGTCATACATCACCAGCGCATGCTTGCCGTTGTCGCGGAAGTACTCGCCCATGGCGCACGCGGCGTAAGGCGCCAGGTAAAGCATCGGCGCGGGCTCTGACGCCGAAGCCGCAACAACGATGGTGTGGCCCATGGCGCCATGCTCGGTGAGCGTCTGCACAACTTGCGCGATCGACGAGCGCTTCTGGCCGATGGCGCAGTAGATGCAGATGAGGTCGTTTTTCGCGTTGTTGATGATGGTGTCGAGCAGGACGGCGGTTTTGCCAGTCTGCCGGTCGCCGATGATGAGCTCCCGCTGGCCACGGCCGATGGGGATCATGGCGTCAATGGCCTTCAGGCCGGTGGCCATGGGCTCGCGCACGGGCTGACGGTCGATGATGCCGGGGGCAAGGCGCTCGACGGGGAGCGTGTCCTTGGTATCGACCGGGCCCTTGTCGTCAATGGGCTGGCCGAGAGAATTGACCACGCGGCCGATCATCGCCGTGCCCACGGGGACGGAAAGAATCTTCCCGGTGCGCTTGACCTCCTGGCCTTCTTTCAGCTCGGTGTAATCGCCGAGGATGACCGCGCCGACCTGGTCTTCTTCAAGCGACAGCGCGAGGCCCGCAATGTCGTGCGGGAAGCTGAGCAACTCGCCGGCCATCACCTTGTCGAGGCCGTGGATGCGGGCGATACCGTCGCCGAGCGTAGTGATGGTGCCGACCTCGTCAACCTGAACCTTCGAGTCGTAGTTCGCGATCTGCTCGCGCAGGAGCTGTGTGATTTCGTCTGCTTTGATTTGAGCCATCTGCGTTCCTGTTCCTAATTCTTCGTTCTTGCTTCGTAGCCTCTAGCCTCTAGCTACTAGCTTCTAGCTTTCCTTTTCCGTCCTTCACGAGCGACAGTCAAACCCGGCAACAAGGGGCTAGCGGCTGGAAGCTAGCAGCTAGGAGCCGGTTAATGCCACTCTGAGCCTTTCGAGCCGGCCTTTCACGCTGCCGTCATACACTGTCGAGCCGATGCGCACCACCGTGCCGCCCAGGATCGACTCATCGAGTTTGAAGCTCGCGTCCACTTTGGCGCCCGCAAGCTTCGCCACTTCATTCACCAGCGTGTCGCGTTCATCTTTCGTTAACTCGCGCGCCGTCACAATCTCCGCTGGGCGAATTCCCTGCTGCTCCCGCAGAATCCGGCGCCAGGACGCAGCCACTTCCGCCACGTGGCCGATGCGATCGTTGGCAATGAGCACGGCGAGCAGATTGCGCAGTTCCTTTTGCAGGCCCATCTTCTCGTTCAACTTGTCCAGGATGGTGATTTTCTGCGCGGCCGGTGTGGCGGGATTCGCAAAGAACGTGCGCAGCTCGACGCTGCCTTCCCACGTAGCCAGAAAATCGGAAAATTGGCGATCGAGAACGGCGGTGTCGAGTTTGCGATCGGTCACCACATCGGCAAAGGCCTGGGCGTAGCGGTTGACAAAGGCAGGCATCTAGTTCTTTCCTCCCTTGCTCGCGCCGTCGGCGGCAACCCCGGAGACAAATTCGGCAATCAGGGCGCGATCTGTCTCCGGCGTCAGCACCACTTGTTTTGAAGCCTGCTCAATGGCCAGATCTGCGGCAAAGTTGCGCAATCCGCGCTTGGCCTGGGCCACGGCTACGCCAATCTCCTGCTCGACCGACGCCACAATGCGCGCGCTCTCTTCATGGAGCGACGCCTTGATGCGTTTTTCGTCTTCGAGAGCTTCCTGCTCCACCTCAGCGCGAAACTTGGCGATCTCCTCGCCCAGTCCGGCAAGCTGCGCCTCCACGGCGCTCAGTCGCGTCTTTGCGTCCGCGGTTGCCTCGCGCGCCTCACTCAGGTGATGGCCGAGAGTCTGCGAGCGCTTGCGAATGATCCTTGGCATGTAGCGGCCGAGCGGGACGGCGATCAGCAGAAAGATTACAGCGAAGTTAATTCCCAGGAAGATGTGAACGGTCGTTTCCACCTTCAGGTGCAGAATGCGGGCCACCGATTGCACGGCGGGTGAGTACAGGAAGGCCTTTTCTTCATCGTCGGAATTGGAATTTTCCGCCGCCGCCGAGCCGTTCGCCGGTGTACTCGTTGCCGCCGGCGTAGACGAATGTGCGGGTACCGGCGCCTGCGCGGCAATGCGAAGAGGCGCGAAAGCGAATGCGGCAGCGACGAAGGCTACGAAAACGGTACGGAAAAGGCTGGCAACGGGGCGTCCGTGGCGGAGGGAGTAAGTCACCGTGAACCCCCGGCAGTGGCCGGCAAAACGGCGCGAAGGGCCTGGCCGGCGAGGTCGGCGGCGGAAGCCTGGATCACTTTGCGTGCCGTGTCGGCCTGGGCGTCGAGCTCGGCCCTGGCCTGGCGCACTTTCTGACCTGCTGCTTTCCGCGCCGTATCGAGCGCGGCGTCGCGTTCGCCATTCCACTGCTTCACGCGCTGTTCGCGAAGCTTGTAGGCCTCGGCGCGCGCCTGCCGCAGCCGCATGGCGTACTCCGCGGCTTTGGATTCAGCTTCGGCGATGGCCTTGCGCGCATCTTCCATTGCGCCTTCAGTCAAAGCGCGGCGCCTGGCGAGAACCGCCGTCAGCGGGCCCTGAACCAGAAATTGATAGGCGAACACCAGCACGATAAAGAGCAACGCCGTAGGGATGGCGTTGATCAACAGGTCGCCGAGTTGTTGAAGAATGTCTTGCATGGCAGTACCGGGCCGCTCCGGTGATCAGATAAGGGTTTTTCTAGTGGAACACCTTTTTGTATCAAGCAAAGGCCCCCAAGTCAACGCACAGGGGGCCTCGGCCACGGCATTCTGTGATCACAGTCACGACATGGGAAAATTAGTGCAAAAAAGAGCTTGCTTTTGTTCCAAACCAGCCTAAACTTAAAAGTACCACCTAGACCCGGTCCAGGGTCCAGCGGGCAGCAGTTCCGGGAACTCCTTCCACTCCCGAAGCTGGCTGCCCGCCTCTAATTTTGGGGGCATTTAGCAACCAGCTCTCAGCCGTCAGCTTTCAGAACCGCCGCGGTGGTCTTCGGGCGCCGAGCGTTGTGCCGACGCAGCCCGGAAAATCCCTTTTCCGGAACGCGGGCCGTCCGTCTTCCCTTTTTTGAATCAATAACACGAAAAATAGCAAGCTCGCGCTGAAAGCTGACGGCTGATGGCTAAAAGCTGCTCTTCTACCGCGCTCCCACTGCATCCTTGTCCACCGTCAGCAGCCCCTGCGCCCGCAGCCAGTTCTCCAGCAGGTTGGGCCATTGGTCCAGCGCCGGGTCTCCCTTGCCCAGCCCGCTGCCGTGCGCCCCGCTCGCGAAGACGTGGTACTCCGTCGGCACGCCGGCCTTCACCAGGGCCTCAAAGAAATCAAGGCTCTGCTCGATGGGCACGGTCCGGTCGTCAAACGTGTGGTAGATGAACGTCGGTGGCATGTCCTTGCTCACGAACAAGTCGGGGTTGTACTTGGCAATCAGCGCCGCGCACTGATCTTCGAGGTGGAACTCCTTGCAGTAATTCAAATGCGTGTAGTCCGTTGAAACGGCCCCGATCCACGGATAACCGAGCACAACGTAGTCCGGCCGGCTGGAAACGCGGTCGATCGCATCCTCGGCGTTGGGATCGCCCGCGACCGGCTGGGTTGCGGCCAGCGCCGCCAGGTGTCCGCCGGCCGAAAACCCGATCAGCACGATGCGGTTCGGCGCAATGTGGTAGTCCATTGCCCGCGCCCGCACGGTCTGGATCGCCCGCCTTGCGTCGATCAGCGGAACCGGCAGCAGGTAGCCGTGCGAGGGCAGCCGGTAAGTGAGAATGAACGCCCGGAATCCGTGCGCGGTGAACCAGTCCGCGAACTGGCGGCCTTCAAGATTTCCGGCCAGGTGCATGTAACCGCCGCCGGGAAAGATCACGACCGCCGAGCCATTCCCAGTTCCAGGATGTGGCTCAAACACGGTCAATGCCGGGATGTCGTCGCAGGTGTCGCCCTTCGCTTCAGGAGGCGTTCCCGGCCACAGGCGAATGGTCTGGATGCCCAGGAACGCATTGTCCGCGCCTGGCGTGGCGCAGTTGACCGCTTGCGCGTTTGCGGTAGGCAGAGCCAGTGATGCGGCAATGAAGATTGCAAGGACATGCTTCATGAGAAGCCTCGTTTTGGTTCGCGGGAATTATACGACCAGGGATCAAGGGTCGATCTCGATCTCTTTATCGATTCGTCATGGGAGCACCGGCGAAATCCCGGCTCAGGCCAAGTTTCGTGGCTGCTTCGTCCAGCTCGGCCTGGGTAAAGAAGAATTGCTGCTTTGGGTTCGATTTTGGGTAGAACCGGATGACGATCTCAGGTTTTTCGACTGAGTCGCTGATGCCGTCGTGGAACGGATATCCCAGATCCTGCAATAAGTGAAGCGAGCCTTCGTCGCCGGTGGGATTGCCTGTATCTCCGACGATAGCGAACACGCTCATGCGCCTGCGCTTCGAATAAACAGACACGAAATCGCCCACCTTTACACCGCGCCGCCGGGCCGCGTTGCCGCGCACGACGTAATTGATCTTGCGGGCGTCGACGTAGCGCCTTGGATCCCTTTCATCTTGATTCGCAATATCGGTGAAGGCGGTCTGAGAAATGTAATAGCCGGGGAAGGGATCGTTTGGGCCCTGCAGAATCGGGCGATTGTGCTCATCAATCAGATAACCGACGATTGGTTTGTCGGCGCGATTGAGGTAATGCGCATCAAGAAGCGTGTCGAGTGCCTGCTTGCCCGGCGGACCGTAAGCGTCAGGCGCTCCATCTACATCGACATCCATACGGTGCGTCAGTATTTCGAATGAAGGATGCTGCTTAGTGTTCTGTGCATGCGAGGCCGGGGCAGTAAGCGATGCCGCGATCAGCAATACAAAGAAATGCCTCATGAGAAGCTTCGTTTTAGCTCGCGGGAATTATACGACCAGAGATCAGTTTTCAGTTTTCGGGGGTCGGGGATCAGAAAATCGCAGCAAGCGGCTGTGATCCGGTATCCCCATCGCAGCGGCAGATCCGCGTTCCTTGTGCGAACGGCCGACCCCTTGCCAGACTCTTGGCTGAGTATCAGCAGAGTTGCCGACGATACGCCAATAACGCCGAATTCAGCACAATTCGTGTTTCTCCTACGCGCCGTCATCCTGACGCCCCTGAGAGCAGCGATGGAGACGAAAGCCTGTCCTGAGTGGGGATCACGCAGCGATCGAAGTCGAACGGGGATCTGCGTTGGCCCTTCGAAAATCAAAATCGGCATTAATTCCGAGTCGCCGACAATACGCCCAAAAACACGTCAAAGAGTGTGTCGCCCTGAAGTCAACAGTTGACATTCCGAGCTGCCTGCATATCGCGGAACACAAGCCGACCGCTCCGGTACCCGTCAGCGGCGCGGATTCATACACGAAAAACTGGTCTACACGCTGAACACTTGCGAACGCATTTCCTCGAGCTTGCACGGACTGGCGGAATAGCTCCAAAGCTGCCTCACGCCGATCACGCAGCAGTCACGAGCACCCGTGCTTGAGGATTCCCCGCCAACCCGGGAGAGTTCGCTGCCGTCGCCCACACACGCGTCTCCAAAAACTCTCGAAAGGCTTGCGCCTGTTTCACGGTCGGAAAATCCAGCTGGACGACCACATATGCCGGATCGTCCACCGGTTGATGAATCCTATGCTCCGTCACCCCAGCGTCTGCGCGCTTGCCTGCAAATTGGTCGAAGGCTGCCTTCCACGTCGCGAAGTCGGTGATCGGGTGTTCGATGTGCAGCGTAGCCAATGTCGTCCTCCGAGGGGTACAGAATCGAGGTTTGGCGCGGGTTTGTCAACGGGCGGGTGGCCCAGCTCCCCAAGAGGCAAAATGGGTGAAAGAAGGGGTGCCCCAGGTCTCGCTTCTGAGACCTGGGATTCACAATCGCCTGGATCACTCCTGATTGGCCCGTTGGATCCGGAGACTTGGGAGCGATCTACTGCGGCAGGCACGTTCGCGAAAGTCAAGCACTCCGCCGCCTCGAACCCACCTCAACCCTTTCATGCCAAACCCAATGTTTCTCCCGCGCACTTTGCAGATTATTTCTGCGAAATCTCTACATTTGTCTTAGTAGCTGATGTAGCAGGGCAATGGAGCGACCCTGAATTCCGGAGCCATACCGGATACCTCGCCTGCTTTTTAGCTCCGCTAACGCCGCAAACTCCGCTGACGCCGCTCAATGCTTCATTTATCAGGATTTTTGATCTAACTCTTTTTCTTTCAGTGATCTGTAGGAGATAGCCACTGCCCATCTCGCCCCAAAAAATCACTTAAGCCCAGGAATGACTAGGGGGTAGGGGGATCAGAGGTGTACATCGCATGTCGGCATACCCCTGATCCCTCTGCCCTGCTTTCGTCACAGCCAGAGCGCCGTATGCCCGGCGCACTGCGCCGCCTGCTCGCAGATCGTCTCGGCCAGCTCCAGCCCATAGCGCGCGAAATAATATGCGCCGCCATGCACCCGCTCCTGCAACACGCCGCCGGGATAGAGCGCATGATAGATGCTTTCGGCGTGCCGCGAGAGCGTGGCCTCGCGCTGCAGCTGGAAGTTGGCCGCCAGCGTGCGCATGCGGTTCATCTGGTAGCGCATCTTTCCGGCTGCCGTTTCGGCTGACTGGCCCAGCCCCTTGTCCTGCGACTGCATCCATTCGACCAGCGCGTTCAGCTCGGCATCGAGCGCGTTGCCCGCCGCGGCCAGGCGCTGCTTGGTTTCAATGGGCATGGCACGCGCAGCGAGCCGTTGCGCCAGCGACGCCGCATTCTCTTCGGCGAAAACCTGCTCCAGCTCGAGCTCGTGCTTGCGCAGCAGCTTGCCGATCGCGGGCTCAATGAGCGTGGCCGAGAAGCGCGGCAGCGGAGGCGTCTGGCGGCCGAGAATGCGCTCGAACAATATGTTGGACTGCGCCAGGTAGGCGATCTCCGCAGGGCCGCCGACCTGCACCGACGTCGAAAACAGGAAGTCCTGAAACACCGGCCGCAGCAGCGCCGCGGGCGAAATCCGCTCCGGCTCCGCGTCGAGAATGCCGCAGAGATCCGCGGTCGAGTAGGTCTGGCTGTCAGCCTGCCAGAGGCCATTGGGCTCGCCAGCGCTCGGTGCCATGCGCTTCAGCGCGATGCGCGCTCCGGTCTTGTTGTCGATCAGGAACAGCAGGCTCGACTGCGGCGTAACCGCAACCTGCGCGTGATAGCCGGCAGCTTCAAGGGCCTGGCCTCGCGCAACCAGCGCAGCGTGAAACTCGTCGGCGCGCTCGATCGCCGCCCGCAGCACCGTCGCCCCAAGCCGATGGAACTCGCGTCCGCCGGCATCGACGACGAGCAGTCCCTGCGCCGCAAAGATCTTCGAGTAAAAGTCGCCGAAGGCCTGCGCGAACGTGCGGCCCGGCTTGTAGGCGGCCACCAGGATGTCAGTGGCTTCTGACGGCCCCATCAGTTCCGCAGCGCGCTCCACCAGGGGCGTGATGGCGTCAGCGAGAACGATCCTACCCGCCGCCAATGCGAACTCCGGCGCGGCCTCGTACTTCAGCGTGGCCAGCTCCCGGCTTGCAGGAAAGGCAACTTGATTGATCTCGGCAAAGTCGTGGTCTTCAGTGGCAAGCCAGAAAATGACCACATGTGGTCTGCCTTGCGCAGTGCCTTGGCGCGCCCTGGCGATCGCCGTTGCCGCCTTGAAGGGACAAAACAGCGGTCCGCCGAACAGACCCACTTGTTGTCCCGTCAGGATGGCTCCCGCGCCCCCGGCAAGAGCGGCAACCGAATCTTCCTGAGCCGCGAACCGATTCTGCGTCGCGACGAGGTGAACCAGCTCCGGCCAGTGCGCGGGAAGCGGAGGCCGCTTCGGGTCCGGCCCATCCGACGGCAGAAACGCGCCCAGCGAACCGGCGCAAAAATCGGCGAAGAGGCGGCTCTGCCCCGGCATCACGGTTACGGGATAACACTCTGCGGTCGACAATTCGTTCACTTGCGGCTTGCCCGCCTCAAAAGGATGTGGATGCGCACGCGCAAAATCCTGATTTGCTGCTGAGTTAAGGATGCCACGGCAGCCCTCTACGATGCAGAAGCGGCGAACGAAGAGGGCCGCGCTGCGTATACTCGTCTTGAATTACGCTCAACGAGCGCTCGCCAACAAACAGGAGTGGAAATGCCCACGAAAAACAAGGGAAAAGCCGCGAAGGCCAAACCGGCAAAGGCGAAGAAACCTGCAAATTCCGGCGCGGCAACGGAACGGGCCAAAGTCCTCAGCTCCAAAGTCGTGTTCGAGTGCAAGCTCTTCCGTGTGTACCACGACAAGATCATTGAGCCGGGAGGGCAGCAAAACGAGCGGGATGTGATTCGCCATAACGGAAGCGTGGTGATTCTCGCCCTCGACAACGCAAAACATAAGCGCGACCCGTGGATCGTGATGGAGCGCCAGTACCGTCACGCCGCCAACCAGTACTTGTGGGAGCTGCCGGCCGGCAAGATCGACGAGGGCGAGGAGCCGCTCGCCGCCGCGCAGCGCGAGCTCATCGAGGAAACCGGCTACCGGGCAAAGAAGTGGCGCCCGCTGGTCGAGTACTTCGCCAGCCCGGGTTTTCTCGGCGAGGCGATGAAAGTTTTTGTCGCCGAAGGGCTCGAGGCCGGCGAGGCCGAACCCGAGGACGATGAAGTGATCGAGCTGAGGCTGGTCCGATTGTCAGAGGTGCTGAAGATGATCAAGAAAGGCGCAATCATGGACGGCAAAACGCTGACGAGCGTTCTGCTCTACGACCGCTTTCATCGCTCACGTTCCACGGATTAATGGTAAAAATCGGCTAGAGTTTTCCACAGCCTACGGTCCGCAAAGCGCACAATCGTTTCACTTTGTGGGACCACACGACTGAATCAGCCTCAGGTCCAACCTTTCCCCTATTCTCCGCGTCTGAAGTAATACGGTGAGGATTCCCCTCAAGACTCGCCGTATTCCCTCGCAAGAGAAAAGAAAGGCACATCCAGTGGCTCAGTACAAGGGAAAGGTCAAGTGGTTTAACAACGCCAAGGGCTACGGATTCATCGGACGCGACGACGGGCCTGATGTATTCGTTCACTACTCAGCGATTCAACTGGACGGATACAAAACGCTCAAAGAAGGCGATGAAGTTGAGTTCGACATAGTCGAAGGCCAGAAAGGCCCGCAGGCGGACGCCGTAATCCGTCTCCGGGATGCTGCCGCCCACAGCGCCGCGTAGGCGCTTGTAGGCCCGGGCGTTCTTGCAAGACCGCCGCCCGGCGGGCGGGGGAACTGCGCCCCTGAAAGTCCCTCCCATCACAGACTCCAGTGACAGTGCAGCGTGTCGCGCTAAGCGCGTTCTGCGCCCCCTCCGCCAGGCTCGTCATTGACCGGGTGCGCCGTGAATTGCGGCCGCTCTCCAAACATTTGCGCTTTGAGCGTGCCCGCGCTGTGTCTGGCACGGCATTTTTCCTGAGGAAAAGGACCGCCTGCCCTGCCGGCATTGCGGTAAAACAGTTCTGGAACCCCTCGACCACCGACGGAGGGCCCGGCAATGGACAACAAAACGATGGCCCGCCTGCTTGCGGAAACAGCCGACCTGATGGAGATCGACGGCGCCGACAGCTTTCGCGTCCGCAGCTACCGCCGCGCCGCCGACGCTGCGGAGCAAACCACAGTCGACCTGGTGGAAGCGGCGAACGACGCCGCGCGCCTGATGGAAATTGACGGCATCGGCAAAAGCATGGCAGCCAAGCTGCAGGCGATCGTCGCTACGGGCACGCTGCCCCAGCGCGACGAGCTGCTGGCGAAATACGGCGTCGGCATCCTGGAGCTGCTGAAGTTGCCGGGCATGGGCCCAAAGACGGTGACCCTGCTGTGGGATGCCGCGCAGATCGGCACCGTCGACCAGCTTGCCGGGGCCATTGACGCGGGCCGCCTGAAGGGCCTGCCGCGCATGGGCGACAAGCAGATTGAGAAGCTGCGCAAGGGAATCGAGGATTACCGCCGCAGCGTCGGGCGTTTCCGTATCGACGTGGCCGAAGAGGAAGCGGAGCGCATCGTCGCCTACCTCAAGAAGTTCAAGGGCATCGACAAGGTGACGCCGGCGGGTTCGCTGCGGCGCGGGCGCGAAACCATCGGCGATCTGGACCTGCTGGCCACCGGACCCGCCTGCGCTCCTGAAAAGACGGGCGCGGCGGTAGAGTATATCGCCGCCTATCCCGGCATCCACGACATCATCGTCAAGGGCGAAAACAAGGTCAGCTTCCACGTCGCGCAGGGCATGCAGGTGGACGTGCGCCTGCTGCCTTCGGCCTCTTACGGCGCCGCGCTACAGTACTTCACCGGATCGAAGGCCCATAACGTGGTGCTGCGCCAGCGCGCGCTCAAGATGGGCTACACCCTGAACGAGTGGGCTTTGGCCCGGCTCGACGACGAGTCCATCGTGGCCGCGGCTACCGAGGAAGAAATCTACTCGGCCCTGAAGATGGACTGGATGCCGCCGGAGATGCGCGAGAACCTGGGCGAGATCGATGCCGCTGCGGACCACAAGCTGCCGCGCGTTGTCGCCCTCAGCGATATCCGCGGCGACGTGCACATGCATACCGCGGCCAGCGACGGGCGCAATTCCATTGGTGAAATGGCCGAGGCCGCCATCGCCTGCGGCTACCAGTACATCGCCATCACCGACCACTCGAAATTCATTGGCATCACCAACGGTCTGGATGAAAAGCGCGTTTTGGAGCAGATCAAGCAGGTACGCGAAGTGGACAGTGCCATCAAAGGTCGTATTCGCATCTTTACCGGCATCGAAGTGGACATTCTGGCCGACGGGGCGCTCGCCCTGGCCGATGAAGTCCTTGCGCAGATGGATGTGGTCATCGCCAGCATCCACTCGCGCTTTGATCAGAGTCGCGAGGAGATGACGCAGCGAGTGATGAGGGCCATTGAGAATCCCAATGTCCGGATTCTGGGCCATCCCACGGGCCGCCTGCTGCTGCGCCGGGAACCCTTCGCCCTGGATATGGGTGCGATTCTGCGGCGCGCGGCGGAGCTGGGCGTGGCCATGGAACACAATGCCGCGCCGGAGCGCCTTGACCTGAATGACCATGACCTGCGGCTGGCGAAAGAGCTGGGCTGCAAGATTGTCATGTCGTCGGATTCGCATGACAGCCGAAACCTGGGAAAGATGGGATACGGCGCGCGACAACTACGCCGCGCCTGGTTGACTCCTGAAGACGTGCTGAATACGCGAGATGCCAAGGGCTTTCTGGCCGGCCTGCGGCCACGGGCATAAGGCGGCAGGACTGCGCTCCACGGAAGCCATGGCCTGTGACATGCAATTGGAGATAAGATAAGGGCGCAACGAGGATTGGGACGCCTATGAGCCTATTGCAACAAGACCAGGACGATGCAGCGCGCGGCGAGGAGCTGACCAGAGGCACCAGTCATGTGGTCGTGGCCGCGATCATCGCTACCGTGGTGGTCACCGCCGCGATTGCGCTTTACGTGATTCTGGGACAAAAGCCGCCGGTCGCAACCGCCGATATTCTTTCTGTGTGGGCGCACCCGCAACATACTGAAACGTCAGGCTTCGACGCCAACGGCGCGCCGATGCCCACGGAAGAGGTTGACCAGGTGATGGTCTTTACCAAGGTCAGGCTGCACAACCAGAGCAATTTCCCGCTATTCCTCACCAACGTGGTGACCAATGCCACGCTCAGTGACGGCATCCACTCCAGCTATGCGGCAAACAAGACTGACTATGACCGGATCTTTATCGCCTATCCCGACCTTCCGGTGCCGCACGACCAGGGCCTTTCACCGCTCGACACCACGTTGCAGCCCGGCCAGACCCTGGAGGCATCGTTCGTCTCCTCATTCCGCATGACCAAGCAGGAGTGGGACGGGCACACAAAGCTGGACTATACCTTCACCTTCCGGTACCAGCCCAACCTCACCGTCGCGCCCCATGTGGCAATTACTGAGCAGTAGCCGGTGCCGGCGCGCCCTTGGGCGTGGATAGATAGCCCGAAATCTCATTCCTTGAATTGATGTTGTTGACTACGATCTCGTAGAGAGCGGGATCCTTGCCACTGTAAAACTGCAAAGGCTCGTTCACGTTCCGGTCTTTCTTCTCATACACCTTGTCGTCGGCAAAGATGTCAAGGGTGAACTTGTTGCGCTTCTGGTCGGTCTTTCTAAGCTCCATGCTGACCGTGCCCACGGGTTTGCGCTGCCCCTTGCTCAGGCTGAACTCGTAGTAATTGCGGTCGCCCTTGTGTTCGAGCAGCACCAGCTCGTCATGATTGCGGGCAATCACGCTGTTTGTATTGGTCAAATCGCCGCGCACTTGCGAGAGCTGGGTGATGGTTGTCGCCAGATCGGTTTGCGTTTTGGTGAGGTCGGTCTTCACGCCGCCTACATCCGACTGCACGTTCGTCACGGCGCTGGAAACCTGGCTGACCTGCTGCGCGGTCTGCTTCTGTTCGCTTTCAAGTTTCTGCTCGTCGGCTTGCTCACGCTGGATGATCGCCTGCGCCCGCTCGTCCAACTGCTTCTGCGTCAGGCCCAGCGATTTGCCCAGCTCATCGGTGGTCACCTGGAGCCGCGCCTCGGTCTCCCGCAGGTCGGCGGCCAGCTTGGCGTTTTGCTGCTGTGTGTCGGTCAGCTCCGCTTGTGCGGTGCTCATCCGGCTGCCCAGCGTAAAACACCATATGAGGCTGGCGATGGCAGCCAGAAGGGCGACAGCAATTGCCGCCAGCAGGGCGCCGGAGTAAGTTCGGGGTGCTTCTTCAAGTTCGTCGCTCATTCGTTACCTTTCCTGGGCAGGCAGGTCCCTTCAAAGGAACCACGCCTGGCGGTATCTCGGCATCTTGTCCGGTTAGACGCCAGATTGGGGGGAATTTGTCTCACTCGTTCCGGAACTCCCCATGGTTGACGGTCATTCGGAGGGGTTCGCGCCTCCCGAAACCGGAACGCCCCTCGCGCCTCCTGGGAATCTACAGAGAATATATCGAACCGGCCCGGGTTGTGCAGCTTTTCATCCCAATGGTGCACAACTGGCCAACGACCGATGGTGTCCGGTCCCGCAATCCGTGACAAGCACGGAACGGCTAAGTTATAAAGGTCTTTGGCGTGTTTTTTGGCGCCGGACCTCTTCGCGGCCCGGAAGTCCACCGCAACGGCCAAACAGCCCACAAGAAGGGGAGAAACCAAGGCTATGCCGACCGCTGTCGCAGGAAAGGGTCTGGAAGGCGTTGTCGCCGCGAACTCCGGTATCTGCTGGATCGATGGAGAAGCGGGGATCCTCTCCTACCGCGGCATCGACATTCACGAGCTGGCTGAGCACTCGACCTTTGAGGAAACCACCTACCTGTTGTGGAACGGCTTTCTGCCGAATGAGCTGGCGCTGCGGGAATTCTCTTCGCAACTCGCCCTGGCCCGGTCGCTCGATCAGCGCATCATCGACCTGCTGAGGTCGTTTCCTACCTCGGCCACGCCCATGGAAGTGCTGCGAACTACGGTGTCGGCGTTGAGCTTCTACGACGCCGATGAGAAGGACAATTCGCACGATGCCAACGTGCGCAAAGCTTATAACCTGACCGCGCAGATCGCCATGATCGTGGCCATTTATGACCGGCTGCGCAAGGGAAAGGAAATTGTTCCGCCGGACCGGTCACTCACCCACGCGGGCAATTTCCTCTGGATGCTGAATGGCGTAAAGCCTTCGGAGACAGCCACACGAACGTTGGATATTGCACTCATTCTTCATGCCGACCACGAACTGAACGCCTCCACCTTTGCCGCCCGCGTCATCGCCGCAACCCTCTCCGACATCCATTCAGCCATCACCGGCGCCATCGGCGCGCTGAAAGGCCCGCTGCACGGCGGCGCCAACGAAGGCGTGATGCGCCTGCTGCTCACCATCGACAAGCAGGGCTGCGATCCGGTGGAGTACGTGAAGAACATGCTTGCCGCCAAGCAGAAGATCTCCGGCTTCGGGCATCGCGTCTACAAGACCGAGGACCCGCGCGCCACCCACCTGCGCAAGATGAGCGAGCAATTGGGCAGAGATTCGGGAAATCCCAAGTGGTACGAGATGTCGCGCGCCATCGAGCTCTTCATCAACAAAGACAAAAAGCTGAACGCCAACGTTGATTTTTATTCGGCCTCGACCTACGCCACGCTGGGCATCGACATCGATCTCTACACGCCGATCTTCGCCGTGAGCCGCGTTGCCGGCTGGGCCGCGCACGTGATCGAGCAGCTCGACGACAACCGCCTGATCCGCCCGCGCGCCGAATACATCGGCCCCGTCTATCCCTCGCCGTGGATTCCGATGGACGAGCGGCTGTAAGCGAATCGACGCTGGGCTACGGTAGGCGTTTTCATCCTTGTACTGCCGCGCAGCGCAGGAGCCAGTCAACGATTACCGCTTCATCCTCAACCTCGATCCGCAATGTCACAGTCTTGATCGGCAGCGATGCCGCGTTCGCTCCCAGCCGCACACGATCTTTCTCCGTGGTCAGCAGCGCCGTAGCTCCGGCCGCTTGCGCCTGCGACGCGAGCCGCTCGAGATCGCGCGCCGAATAGTTGTGATGATCGGGAAACGCAACCCGCGCGGCGACCCTCGCTCCGGCCGCTTCCAGTCCATCGAAAAACTGCCCCGGCCGCGCGATGCCGCAAAACGCAAACACCGGCCCATCGACTTGCGGCACATCCATCCTGCGCCGCACGCGCCAGACTTCGGCACGCCAGCCGCGCGATCGGATCTCCGCCTCCACATCCGTTTCATCCGCAGGGATCGCAATCACGTCGGCGCGCTCCGCCGCGTGCAAGGCTTCGCGAAGATTTCCGGCCGGCAGCAGATGGTCGTGCAAATCGGCGCGGCTCAGCAGCAGGATGTCCACATCGCGCGCAAGCTGTCGATGCTGAAACCCATCGTCGAGAAGATGCACGCCAACTCGCTGACTCGCTGACTGGCTGTCTTGCAGACTTGCTCCCTCCGCCATCAACCCAGCCTCGTAACGCTCTGCCGCAACATACACTGGCACACCGGCCTCGCGCGCAATCACCAGCGGCTCGTCGCCGAACTCCGCCACCGTAGCGTTGGAGTCGACACGCGCGGCAGCTTTACCGCACCGGCCATAGCCGCGCGAAAGCAGATCCACGTACACGCCGCGCGCCGCAATCGCCCTCGCCAGCGTAATCGTCAGCGGCGTCTTTCCCGAGCCGCCAGTCGACAGATTGCCGATGCTGATCACCGGCCACCGCAGACGCCGCACCGGCTTCAGCCCCGAGCGCAGCTCAAACTCGCGCAGCGCCAAGCCGAGCCGGTAGACCGGCACAAGCGGCCAAAGCAGCGGCCGTTCTGCGCGCTTCATCAGCCGCGCTCTCCGGCCGCATTCACCCCAAGCAATCTGCAAATAGCCGCCACGCAGCGGTCAGTCGCTCCCGCCTGCCGCTCGAAAACCTCGATGGCGCGCGCGCCCATAGCCACTGCCAACTCGCGATCGTTGATGAGGGCGATCAGGGCCGTGGCCAGATCTTCCACTTCGGCGATGCGCAGCGCATTGGCTTTGCGCAGGCTGTCGGTGATGGCGATGAAGTTCGCGTAGTGCGGTCCCATCACGATGGGCACGCCGAATTGCGCCGGCTCCAGCGGATTATGCCCGCCGGCTGGAACCAGGCTGCCGCCGACGAACGCAACGCTCGCCAGCGAATAGACCGAAGCCAACTCGCCGATGCTGTCGAGCAGCAGAATTTCCCCGGGCCGAAGCGGACGTGCCGGTCTCGGCTTCCACTCTGACCGCCTGCACCACAATCTGCCCGATTTCTCCAGCAGCGCAGCAACGGCGTCGAACCGCTCAGGATGGCGCGGCGCGAGAATCATCGCCAACCTGGGATTGGCGACAAGCATCCGAGGCCAATCTTCAATCAGCACAGCTTCCTCGCCATCGAGCGTGCTGCCTGCGACTACGAACCGCAGTCCGGCGGTCAACGACTTGAGGAACCGCGTCGCTTCGGCCTCCTCTCGCACGCGCACGTCGAACTTGAGATTGCCGGCAACCGATACCCGCTCAGGTCGGCAACCGAGCGCCACCAGCCGGTCGGCATCGGTCTGGCTTTGGGCAAGCACGCAATTCAGCCGCCCCAGCAGCGGGCGCCACAGAATGGGCAGCTTTTCATAGCGCGGAAACGAACGGCTGGAGATGCGCGCATTCACCACCGCAACTGGGATGTCGCGCCGGAAGCAGCCGCCCAGCAAATTCGGCCAGAACTCGGATTCCGCCAGGACCAGGAGGCTCGGCTTGAGAGCGCGCATATAGTTGCTCACGGCCCACGGCAGGTCCAGCGGGCAGTAGAACACCCGGTTGGCTCCAAACCGCTCGCGAGCCAGCGCCTGGCCGGTGCGGGTGGTGGTTGAGACAACAACCTCGTAGCCGGGAAGCGCAACGTCAAGGTCCTTAACGAGGCGAGTCACCGCGAGCACCTCGCCGACAGAAACCGCGTGCACCCAGATCAGCGGGCGCTCGGCGTCGGGGAGGGAACCTTGCCTTAGCCGCCTGGGAACCCGGCCCAGGCGTTCCCGCAACCCTTCGCGATACTTGCGCGTAGTCGCAATGCGCCAAAGCCACCACGGCGCGCCGGCAACCAGTGCCAGCATCAAGACAACGTTATAGAAAAGAAGGAGCATACGTAACCGAAACGGGTTAGCTCCGGTCTAACCATTGGGTGCCCAGTCAACAAGATGATACAGTCGGACACGGTGAAAACTTTGCCCCGGATTCCTTGGTTGTTGCTCTTTCTGGCACTGCCCGCCATGGCGGGCGACCATGTCTCGCCGCCGGTGCAGGCTGCCACCACCTATCCGGCCGTGGAAGTGCATCCTGACGAACACGTGGCCATCGCCGTCGAGCCCTATGACACCAAGGAAAAAGGGTCCATCTTCCGCGTCGATTACCTGGGCCACGACGTGATGCCGGTTCGCCTCATTGTGACCAACCAGGGAGACCACCCTATCTCGCTGCGCGACGCGCGGATCCTTTTTGAGACGGCGGAGGGCCAACGCATCCAGGCAGCCGAGCCGGAGGACGTGGAGCGATTGATGACGCGCAAGGAGCGCCAGGGATCCAAGATTCCTCTGCCCGGCCCGCTGCCGCCGATCCACACCAAGCCCAAGGGCAGCAACAAGGAGATTGAGGCCGACTTCGATGAATTCGAGTACTCGGCTCTTGTGGTTGAGCCGCACACCACGCGCGCGGGATTCCTGTTTTACGACGTCTCCGGCTTGAGCAATCCGCTGGTCGGCGCCAAGCTCTATGTGCGCGAGCTGCGCGACGCCGATGGCAAAGAGCTCTTCTCCTTTGAGGTTCCCTTTAATAAGTACCTGCAGTCGAAGTCAAGCGAGATGAACTGAGGTTTGGCGACCGAACCCGCGAGCGAACCCCCTAACGAACCAACGATCCGAGCCAGCACCCCGCAGCTACTCGAAATAAGTCGCAGTCGTCGAGTCCGTCTCCCAGATGGTGCAGTCTTTTACGCGCACGCGGCCGGCAGTGATGCTAGCCAGCGACCGGTTGGTCTCGTCGTAAAAATACTTTGCGATGTTTTCGGCCGACGGATTGAGCGTGGTGAATGGTTCCAGGTCGTTGAGCATCTGGTGGTCAATGCGTTCAACCACCGGCCGCAGCACCTGCTTGAGCAGCTTGAAGTCGAGCAGCAGGCCCGCTTCGTCGAGTTCAGTGCCGGCCAGCGTGATACGCACCTTGTAGTTGTGCCCGTGCGGGTTCTCGCACTTGCCCCGGTAGTTGCGGAGATAGTGGCCGGAGGAAAAATCTGCCTCCACGGTAACTTCGTACATCGCCTGCTCGATCCCGTGCGGGAGAGATGCACCGCACTCCCTCATTTTAATTTGCGGACGCGGGTGCCCCGTTCTGGCTTTGCCAGGGCAGGGTCAGGCCGACTCGCTGGCTTGCTGACTTGCTGACCCACTGCCTCTACTTGCCGCGCCGCCTCTTCCGCGCCGTGCGGCGCGTCTCTTCGCTGCGCCGGTCCACCTGCTCGAAAAGGTTGCTCATGGTACCCACCAGAGCCGACGCCAGCGCCGCCAGAAGAAGAATGAGCGCAAGTGTGCGCCACAGCGAGCCGTTGGCCGGCAGTCCCGGCTGAAAGTTTGAAGGCACCAGCGTCATGCCCCCCGAGACAAGAGCGAAGAACCCAAGTGTGGCGGCGAGAATGTAAAAGTTGCGCGACATACGCGGAGAGGTTCTTTCGTTCGGCAGGCCTTAAGCAATTTTAGGTCAGGCGGCGTCAGCCGGAAAGCTTCGCCGATGTGATGACCGTTACGCCTGCGCTCGCAAACTCGTTCTCAATGGCGGCGGCCGAACCGTTCAGGTCGATGGCGCGGCAGGCGTCGCGCAGAACAAATGCCTCCAGGCCGAGGCGCCGCGCGTCTAGCGCGGAGTAGCCGACGCAATAGTCATAGGCCAACCCCGCAAGAACGACTCGCGTCAGTTCACGTTCCCGCAGATAACCGGCAAGACCCGTCGGCGTGGCTCGATCGTTTTCAAAGAATGCCGAATAGGAATCGATCTGCGAGCGAAATCCCTTGCGCAGGATCAGTTCCGCTTGCAGAAGGTGGAGCGCGGGGTGAAATTCCGCGCCGGCGCTGCCCTGCACGCAGTGCGGAGGCCACAACGTCTGCGCGCCATAAGCGAGCTCAACGGTCTCAAACGGCTGCTTGCCGGGATGCGACGTCGCGAAGGAAGTGTGATTCGCCGGGTGCCAGTCCTGCGTGAGAATGATGTGCTCAAAGAGTGGCGCGACGCGATGAATCGGCGCGATCACCTCGTCGGCGTGCGGAACGGCAAGCGTGCCGCCGGGGCAGAAATCATTCTGCACATCGGTAACAATCAAAACGTCGTGCGCGTCAATTTGCATCAGGTTTCCTGCGGTTGTCCCATCCTCTTCGGTAGCCGCTCCGATTATGCCAGAAGCACTTGAATGCCATTGTCGCGCAGCAGCGCGACGTATTCCGAGCCGAGCCCCGCATCCGACACAACGACATGCGCAGCGTTGAGCGGCGCCACCGGAATCATGCCTCCCCGGCCAAACTTAGTGTGGTCGGCCACGAGGATCACCCGGCTCGCCACCTCAATCATCTTCTGCTCCGACCCAACCACAAGGGTATTGTTGTTGCTGATTCCGCTTTCGGTGATGCCGCCAATGCCCATGATCACGGCATCGGCGCGAATAGCGCCGAGCATCTGCTCGCAAAACGGACCCAGCATCACGCGCAGGCGCGGATCGAGATAGCCGCCGGTGAGCGTCAGCTCGATGTTGCGCAGCGATTCAAAGGTCTCCGCTATGGGCAGCGAATTCGTGACGATATGTAGCGATTTCGAGGCCAGCTCGCGGGCCACCGCGGCCACGGTCGAGCCGCCGTCGAGGATCACGGTTTGTCCGTCTTCAATCAAGCCGGCCGTGAGCTTGCCGATGCGGTCCTTCTCTTCGCTCAGGCGCACGCTCTCTGCCGCGTAGTCGAATGCTCGGCCCGGCAGCGACTGCACCGCGACCGCGCCCCCATAGACGCGTCGCAGCAGGCCCTCCTGTTCCAGGATGTCGAGATCGCGGCGAACGCTGGACTCTGATGCGTCCAGCTCGCGGCAAAGAGTCTCCGAGTCGATGAAGTCCCGGGTCTCAAGCATCTGCCGGATTCTCAGTTGCCGTTCAGCACCCTTCATCGTGGCTCTGTGTTGCGCTTCGTTCCCATGCTCCGTCGCTGGCTTGTTCCCTCGGACCCTTGTTCCCTTGGTCCCGTATTTCTATTCCCTACTCCCTGATCCCTATTCCCTGTTTTCCAGCCTCTCCATCACCGCGTCCGTCACCGCCTTCACCAGCGATTCCAGGTCAGCGCCGCCGTTCCCGCCGTTGCTGTTGTTCCCGTCGCACGGGGTCGGTTCCAATGCGATTGAGCCGGGAACTTCGAGATCGGAGAGCTGGCACTCCTTCATCCGCGAGGTGTCAAAGCGAATATCGGGCAGGCCGAGCTTCTTCTTGATCGCCAGCAGGTCGGAGCCATGCTGCTCTGAGATGGTTGAGATCGGCACCCCCAGCTGCGTGGCCAGCATCAACGTCCAGCAATATGTCTCAAGCACCTCCGCATACCATTCCGCATGCGTCACCGTATCGGCCCAGCAAACGATGCCGTGATTCGAGAGCAGCACGGTGTTGTGCTCGCGCACGTAAGGCAGAACGGTTTCAGCAAACGCTTTCGTCCCCGGCGTTTCGTAGGGCGAAATCGCAACCTTGCCCACGAAAACTTCAAACTCCGGGATGATCATGTTCGGCGGCACGCGGCCGGTGATGGCGTAGGCCGTGGCATGCGGCGGATGGCAGTGGACGACGGCCTTTGCCTCGGGCACCGACTTGTAGATTTCCAGATGCAGCAGAAGCTCGCTGGTCCGCGGCTTCGAACCGGCAATCTGATTGCCTTCAAGATCCGTAAGCGAGATGTCCTCGGGCGTCAGGTCGTATTTGCTCACCAGAGTCGGCGTGCACAACACCTCATTCGGCCCGATGCGATACGAGATGTTGCCGCCGTTGCCGTCAACGAACTGGCGCATCCACAGCTTGCGGCCCACTGAGCAGATCTCTTTCTTGATCTCTTCAGCTTCCGGCGTGGTAAACAGCCGGCGATTGACAGCGGCCTGGCTCTTGACTGCGGCGGGCGCTGAAGCATAATCGTCCGAAGCAGCCGGAGCGGATGCATCCGCCGCCTTGTCCATCACCAGCTCGATGCCGTGCTGCTGCAGGAAGTCCCGGGCCGAAGGCGTCACCACGCAATTCGCCGCCGTTTCAATGCTGGTAGCGCCCGCCGCCAGCGCATCCTGCACATCGCGCATCGCCACAAGCTTGCGGCTGCCCAGATCGATGCTCTTTTCTCCGTGCTTCACTTCCTCACCTCGGAATCCGATCAAAACTCTCTATTGCGCAACGTCAACCGTATCGACAATCAGCGCCAGGTACGCATCCACGGGCACCGGCGCGGGATAAAAAGGATTCGCCGCCTCGCGCCCCTCGGTGAATGCCACCATCTGGCCCGTCGCTGCTCCGAGCTCGTCGATCGCGATCAGCGCCTTGCCACCGCCCTGCCCGTTCTTCGCCCGCAAATTCTGTATCGTAACCGGCTCAAGGATGGCGAGCGTCCGCGAGTGAAACGACTCAACCGCCGGAGTCAAGGTGATGTGTCCGCGCACGATGCCGAGCCTCATGCCGCGCTCCTTTTTTCGCCAGCCTGCTTCGACGCCAGCGACGCATTTTCGGGTATCTCGGGCTGCTGCACCGCATCCACGATCCCCACCACCACCATGCGCGCCGGAGTGTTGTTGCCGAACCGCTCCCGCGCAATATCGCCGTCGGTTGAAACCATCACGGTACTGCCGCGCGCCGCGCCCAGCCAATCCACCACCACGTTCGGCTCCGCGGCCGCGGATCCATCGGCTTCAAGCCGCCGCGCCACCAGAAACCGGCATCCACTCAGCGACGGATGCTTTGCTGTTGCCACGACCGTTCCTTCAACGCGCGCCAAAAACATTTCGAAGACCTGTTTCCCAAATCCTTGTTCTCTAGTCCCCAGCCCCTGGTCCCTACGCCCCTGTTTTTCTGACCACTGACCACTGATCACTGACCACTGCTCTCAAATGATTCGCAACGCATCTCCGACCACCATCTGCCGCTCCCGCGTAAATGTGAGCGGAGTAGTGATTCCCTCGCCCGTCGGAGTCGCAATCGTGTGGCTGAAGTAACCTGGCCCGCCGACACCCAAAGATGCCGGCGAACCTGCATTGTGAATGAAAAGCGTAGTGTTGATGGCGCGCGCCATGCGCGTCGCAGTCTCCAGATTGTTGGTGTGGATGATGGCCGTGTGCCGGTAGCCGTGTTCGGCCCTGACAGCGGCGGCGATGGCCGCATCGGCGCAACTGACGCGCACAATGGGGACGAACGGCATCATCTGCTCTTCCACAACAAACGGATGATTCTCATCGGTCTCGCCGAACAGCAGATCGGTTCCCGGCGGCGCCTGCACTCCTGCAGCCTTCGCCAGTACGGCAACATCCTTGCCCACGAGATTCTTCTTCACATGCGCGCGGGCGCATCCACCGCCTCCGCCACCTTCAAAACTGAATGCCGCCTTGGTCAGGCGATCGATGGCCGAGCGGTCGAGCTGGTATGCGCCGGCGCGCTTCATCGCGGCAATAAACGCATCGGCCACAGAGGCTACAACGAACACTTCCTTCTCGCCAATGCACAGCAGGTTGTTGTCAAAAGCCGCGCCTTCAATAATGCATCGTGCGGCGCGATCCAGATCGGCCGTTTCATCCACCACCACCGGCGGATTTCCCGGGCCGCCTGCAATCACGCGTTTGCCGGTTTTGGCCGCGGCCTGCGCCACCGCCGCGCCTCCCGTGCAGCAAAGCAGCGCAACCTTGGGATGATGGAAGATCTGCTCGGCGGCTTCAATCGTCGGCTCAACCGTGGTGGTGAACACATTGGCGACGCCCAGCTCGCGCTCGATCTCGCGATTCCACAGTTGCAGCGCGTACTGCGCCACCTTTGCGCCCGAAGGATGCGGCCCAAAGACCGCCGCATTCCCGGCGGCAACAACATTGATGGCGTTCGAGGCCATAGTGGGCACCGAATGCGTCACCGGCAGCATCATGCCGATCACGCCCCACGGTGCGTGCTCAATCAGGCACACGCCGGTTTCATTACTGCGCGCCTCGGTGTGCAGCGCGTCCACACCCAGAACGAAGCGCATGTTGGTGAGCTTCAGAATCTTGTGATCCAGCCGGCCAACCTTGGTCTCTTCCAGCTCCATGCGGCCAAGTTCTTCGCGCCGGTCGTTGCAGATGCGGACGATGATGTCGACGATCCGCTTGCGGTCAGCCAGGCTCAGCGCGGCGACCTTTTTTTGCGCCTCATAGGCCGCATTCACGGCTTCATCCACGGTGGCAAACACTCCGTCACGCGGGGCAACTGCGGCTCTTGGCGCTGTCGTCACTGCCGCATGCGCCGCGACCGGGGCCGGCTGCATCTGCGTGCGCAGCCGCGCTACCACCTCTCTGGCAATCTCTGCAATCACCTCTGGCGAGACTTGTTGTTGCGTCTGCATTTCGAAACTCCCCGAATCTCCCGCTACGGTTTCGCAACCGTCGCGCCGCCCACCTCAATGGTGTCCACGATGCCCACGATCACCGCATCGACGGGCGCATCCTTGGTTGCGGGCGTCAGGCGCGCGGAACTGCCCTGCGTGAACAGCACGCACTCGCCCTCGCCGGCACCCACGCCATCGACCGCGACCACTGAGCTTCCCGAGATCTGCAGCTTCCCTTCCTTGTTGATGTAGGGCTGAATCAGCAGCAGCTTCATCCCGCGAAACTTTGCGATCTTCTGCGTGGAAACGACATTTCCAATCACTTTCGCTATAAACATTTGCGAACCTCTTGCGCGGCCGCGTTCCTTCTGGAGCTGAAGCCCCCCTTGTTCGATGGACGGGTGCCCCACCCTCGCCGCGTCTTTGTTTTTTGCGGCTAGGGTGGGATTACGCGAGCCTCTACTTCGGCACAATCGTGCCGAGCGAGTCATGCGGGCGCGCGATCACGTGCACGCTCACCACCTCGCCGGCCGCGCGGCCTGCGGCTGCGCCTGCATCCACCGCGGCCCGCACGCTGCCCACATCGCCGGTCACGTACACCGACACCAGGCCGCTGCCAACCTTGTTCCAGCCCATATACTTCACGCTGGCCGCCTTCAGCATCGCGTCCGTTGCCTGCACCAGGGCCACCAGGCCCTTGGTTTCGATCATTCCCAGTGCTTCACTCGCCATGTGCGTTCTCCACTTCTGTCTTGTGAATCCGTCCAGCCTCTCCACGTCTGCGTTGCTCGCAAAATGGGGAGGAAGTTCCAGCGCTTCCGTAGCCTCGACCGAGCTAAAAGCTAAGAGCTAATAGCTAAAAGCTGGGCCGGCGCTACTTCAACATGTGTTCCACCAGCGCATCGTGGGGCCGCGGAATCACGTGGCTCGACACCAGCTCTCCCACCATCTTGGCCGCCGCCGCGCCAGCGTCCACCGCGGCGCGCACGCTGCCCACATCACCGCGCACAATGGTGGTCACGTAGCCCCCGCCAATCTGCACGGTCTTCACCAGCTCCACGCTGGCAGCCTTCACCATCGCGTCGCTCGCTTCTACCAGTCCCACCATGCCTCTGGTTTCGATCAATCCAATTGCCTGACTCATTTCGTCTCCTTGACGAGCAGCTTCTAGCTACCAGTTGCTAGCTTCTAGCTCGTTCATGCTCAATCCGTCTGTTCACCAACCCACCAATGGTTCTGGTGATTCCTCTAACGTTCGCGCCACCGCATCAAAGCTAGCGGCTAGTAGCTAGAGGCTAGGAGCTAGGCCTTTTTCGCTGCAGCTTTGGTGTTCTGAACAAAAGACGGCAGCTCGTCGTGAGGCCGCGAGATCACTTGCACGCTCACCACCTCGCCGATCCGGGATGCCGCTTCCGCGCCCGCGTCCGTCGCAGCTTTCACCGCCGCCACGTCCCCTTCCACAAAGGCGGTCACCAGACCTGCTCCCACGGTCTGCCAGCCGGCGAAGGTTACATTTGCACTCTTGAGCATGGCGTCGGTCGCCTCAAACAGCGCGACCAGCCCCTTTGTCTCAACCATTCCAAGCGCTTGTTTCATCGCTTCCTCTCTTGTTGCCTGGCGTTACTCAACTTCACTTGCGTTACTTGAACAGCTCCACATCTTTGGTCAAATGCAACCCGCAGGCGTTCGCCTCATCCGTGTCCATGTGCACGTTCAGCCGGTACGTCGGGTCTACGCGCACATGCACGCGATTGAATGTGACTCCCGACGGCCCGCCCACGCGCAGCTTCATCATGTCGCCGTGCTTCACGCCGAAGTGCGCCGCCTCCTTGTCGCTCATGTGCACGTGAATGGCGGCGCGAATCACGCCCTCCTTCAGCTCCACCACACCTTTGGGCCCAATGATCACCGCACCGGGCGTGCCCTTGATGTCGCCGGAGAGCCGCACTGGCAGATCGTTGAAGCCGAGCATGATGGCGTCAGTAAACGCCAGTTCCACCTGCGACTGCTTGCGCATCGGCCCCAGGATGCGCAGGTTCGAAATGATGCGGCTGCGCGGCCCCACGATGGTTACCATCTCCTTGGCCGCGTAGTTGCCTTCCTGGAAGAGCGGACGGTCGACGGTGAGCTCCGAGCCGGGACCGAAGAGCACGTCCATATCCTCGCGACTCACGTGCATGTGGCGCGACGAAGTCTGGACAGTGAGCGACGGCGCAGGCCCTTTCCCGCCGTGGCCCAGGTATTCGAGCGCCACCTCGCGCACGATGCGCTCCACCGTGGCCCTGTCAATCGAAACCGTGTTTGCTGCGCTTGCCATAACCGATCCTGTTCAGCGTTTCGTTTCGACAGCATGCTGCAAATCAGACCTGTCATTCTGAGCGAAGCGGGGCGCGCCCTTTGCGCCCTGCGGAGACGAAGAATCTGCGGTTGCCTTTCCTCGCGCTCTCAGGACTACGGCAACCGTCTCCCGCGCGACGATGGTTTCCTCGTTTGCCGGAATCACCAGCACCTTCACTGCCGAGCGCAGCGTCGAAATCTCGCCTTCACTGCGGATTGCCGCGTTCTTCGCCTCATCGAGCTCAATCCCGAAACCGCGCAGGTCCTTCAGCACGGCCGCGCGAATCGCCGCGCTGTTCTCGCCGATGCCGCCGGAAAACGTGATCACGTCCAGCCCGCCCAACTCCAGCAGAAACGCGCCCACATAATGCCGGATCGCACGAACAAACACGTCGAGCGCCAGCCGCGCGCGCTTCTCGCCCTTCGCTGCCGCCTCTTCCAGATCGCGCAGATCACCGCTGGTGCCGCTGATTCCGGCGAGCCCCGACTCGCTGCCCAGCAGCGCGGCCATCTCATCCGGCCCCAGTCCGAGTTTCTTCATCATGTGCAGCACGGCGAACACGTCGATGTCGCCCACGCGATTGTTCTGCGGCAGGCCCGACTGCGGCGAAGCACCCATGCTTATATCGATCGCCACGCCATTTTTGAAAGCTGCCACGCTCGAGCTGCCGCCCAGGTGGCAGGAGATATGGCGCAGATCCTTCCGCCCGAGCGCAGCCTGCGCCCGCTCGCTCGCCGAGCGGTGGCTCGCTCCGTGAAAACCGTAGCGCCGAATGCCGTGCTCCATGCGCCACGCATAGGGCACCGAGTAGGTGGTCGACGCCTCGTCCATGAATCGGTAGGGGAACGGCTCCATTACCGCGACCAGCGGAACCTCGGGCAGTTCCTGCCGGAACGCCCTCATCGCCGCGATATAGGGAGGATTGTGCGCCGGCGCCAGGAAGCTGAACTCCTCCATTACGACCAGAAACGCGTCATCAATAATTTGCGGTGTATTCAGCGGACCTGTATGCACGGCCTTGAAGCCCACTGCCCCGATCTCCTTGAGGCTCGCAAGCGGCTTGCCGGGCCCCGCTATCTCGCTGATACACTTGCGGATCGCCGCCGTGCAGTCGGCGCACTCCCCGCCTGGCTGCCCGATCCGCTCCACCCGCCCCTGGGCCAGAACCTTCTCCCCAGAGCCCTCCGGCCCGGCAGTCTCGTCGAGTTCAAGCAGCCGATACTTGAACGAGGTGCTGCCGATATTTGGGATCAAAATCTTCATCTTGTTGAATGATCTTGATTGAAAATGAATGATACGCTATATTCTTGAGCAGAGTCAATCGTTACTTTTGGCGGATTCTGAGGTAAAACCGAAATTATGACGCCAAAAACCGGCAACTTTGGCGCAAAGACCACCCTCGGCACCCCCTCCCTGGACCGTATCGAGGAGCTCGGTATCATCGGCGCCGGCGGAGGAGGATTTCCGACCGCCGTAAAACTCCGCACCCAGGTCCCGCTCCTCATCGCCAACGCTGCCGAGTGCGAGCCGCTCCTCCATAAAGACAAGGAACTCCTGCACCACCACGCGGAGCCGTTTTTACGCGGCATGCAGATCGCCATGCAACTCGTCGGCGCGCGCGAGGGCGTCATCGGCGTCAAGGAGAAGTACCAGGACATCATCGCCGCGCTCGAAGCCGTTGCTCCGGCCGGCATCCGCGTCGTCGCCCTGCCTGACTGCTATCCTGCCGGCGACGAATTCATCCTGGTGCACATGATCACAGGCCGCGTCATTCCGCCGGGCGGTCTGCCCAAAGATGTCGACACCGCCGTGGCCAATGTCGAGACCCTAATGAACATCGGCCTCGACCAGCCCGTCACGAACAAATATCTGACCATCGCCGGCGCCGTCGCCAATCCCGTCACCCTGCGCGTTCCCGTGGGCATCACCATCGGCGAAGTCATCGACGCAGCCGGCGGCCCGACCGTCGCCGACTTCGGCGTGCTGCTCGGCGGCGTGATGATGGCCAAGCCCGCGGCCGACCTCAACGTGCCCGTCACCAAGACCACCGGAGGCATCATCATTCTGCCCGCCGAGCACGCGCTCATCCGCCGCCACAACGCGCCGTGGATGCACATCGCCAAGATCGGCCGCTCTGCATGTGATCAATGCCGCTTCTGCACCGAGTTCTGCCCGCGCTACCTTCTCGGCCATCCCATCGAGCCACACCGCGCCATGCAGTCACTGGGCTTTTCGCAGCCGGGCGATCTTACGGTCGCCACGCTCTACTGCTGCGAGTGCAACTTGTGCACAATGTTCGCCTGCCCTGAAGATCTCGATCCGAAAAACGTCTGCGTGCAGGGCAAGCCCGTCGCGCGCGAGCGGGGCCTCACCTGGAAAGGCACGCCCGAATCGATTACTCCGCACCCCATGGCCGAGTTCCGCCGCGTGCCCATGCGCCGCCTCATCGCCAGGCTCGGTCTCGGCGAATTCCGCAACGAAGGGCCGCTCACCGAGCACAACTTCGCGCCGCGCAAGGTGACATTGCCGCTCAAGCAGCATGCAGGCGCGCCGGCCGTTGCGACGGTCCAATCCGGCGATCGCGTGCGCATCGGCGATCTCATCGCCGTGCCGGAAACAGGCAAGCTCGGCGCGCGCATCCACGCAAGCATCGACGGCCGCGTCACCGTCGGCAGCGATGCGGTAGTGATCGAAACGTAAGGCGACAGGGAATAGGAGAGACGAAACCGAGGTTTGTATCAGGGCATGAGTTTATTCATGCCGTACAAAGCTCAAACCAAGTTCAGGGCTTCAGCCCCTGAGGCAAGACACGAACGCCGCAAGCAAGTCGACGTAAGACGGCGCGTAAGACATGTAAGACGCGGGACCGGAGACGTAAGACGGGAATGAAGGGACCGTAAGACAACGACCAAGCTGAAGGCTGATAGCTGAAAGCTCACTGACCACTGATCACTGCCCTTCAAAGGAGCCACCATGGCCACCGAAATCAATTCCATCGGACTCATCGAACTATCCAGCGTGGCCACGGGATTCGTGGTCGAAGACCTGATGCTCAAGGCGGGCAGCGTGCAACTATTACTCGCGCGCAGCATCTGCTCGGGCAAGTTTCTCATTGTCGTTTCCGGCGACGTCACCAGCGTGCAGTCGGCGCTAGCCGCCGGAGCGGCGGCGGCCGGGGCCTCGCTCATTGAGCGCCGCCAAATCGCGCGCGTCCATCCCACGGTGCTGCAGGCCATCTCGCAGACTGTCGACATCGAACCCGCTCAGCTCAAGTCCATCGGCGTCATCGAGACTTTCTCCGCGGCCAGCATCATCGAGGTCGCCGATGCCGCCGTCAAATCCGCCGCCGTCACCCTGATGCGCGTTCACCTCGCCATGGCGCTCGGCGGCAAGGGGTTCGTGCTCATGGCAGGCGACGTGGCCAGCATGCAGGCCGCCGTCACCGCCGGCTGCAAGGTCGCCGACGACGATGGCATGCTCGTCGGCAAGGGCATCATTCCCAATCCGTCGCCTGAGTTATTCCGCGAGTACGTGTAAAGCAGAGATTAGAGATTAGAAATTGGGGCCCTCTGTTCTCTGTTCTCTGTTCTCTGTTCTATGTTCTATGTTCTCTGCCTCTCGCCTCTCTGCTACACTCAAACGCCTGGGCTCCCCTTTTCCTTCCCTTTCCACAACCGAATGACAAAGGAGAAAGCAAATGAAGTTCCTCGTAAGTTGGACAATCCCCAAAGCCGGTGTCCTCTCCGCCCAAGCACGTTTTTTGCAGACCGGCGGCGCGCCCCCGGCGGGCGTCAAAATGATCGGCCGCTGGCACGGCATGAGCGGGGGCGGGGTGCTCATCGCTGAAACCAGCGATGCCAAGGCCCTCTACACCTGGCTCGAACAGTGGAACGACCTGCTCGACTTCAACACCACACCCTGCCTCGACGACGCCGAGGCCGGCGAAGTCCTCAGCGCCGTCAAGCGGTGAACAGCAGCGGTAAGTGATCAGTGGTCAGCCGACTCCTAGCGGCTGGCCGCTGATTGCTGTTTGTGCTCGCTGTCTCCTGATCGCGGAGTCGTCATTTTCGTCGCTTGGGCGGACAAGGCTGGGCCGAACGGCTCCGGCCACGCTTCGTCATTTTCCGTACAAGTCCTCTTCCGACACCACAGCCTCGAGATTTTCACCGCGGCTCGAGCGGTGGGCGGCGGTGAACATCGATCCGCGCGCAGGAACGACGGGAGCGAAAGCCATGAATCCGATCTTCGGCGCGATGTCGTCGTAAATGGCTTCCATGCCGCCGCGCAGCGTATACGTCTCGTGCCAGAAACCGGTTCCGCCGGAGTCGCGCAGGAAATTCTTCCACCACTGGCGGTGCGGATCAGAGCGCGTCCCTCGCAGCAGTGACTCCATGTCGCGCCAGTACTGGCGCATCCCCGCGTGCATGGGAAAGAACGAGAAAACGAAGTTCTCATGGCAGAGCAGGCCATCGGGCTGCTCCTTGACTGACTTGGTGATTCTGGGCCCGAAGCCAAATAGTGTTTTCAGGCCGGTGATGCGGTTGACGCGCATGCCGAGATAAACCACGACGAGGTCGGGATACCGGCTGAGATCGACGGTGAGACGCTTGACGGGTGTGGGCATGGAGCCCTCCTGGGGTGGTTGGAGGTTGGCTCCGGGGATTCAGAATAGCATCGTCGGGACTCTTCGCTTTGACGGTGCCGAACGTGCGGCTCTCAGATCGCGCTCGAAAGTGAAGTAACCGCCAAATTGTAAACTTCCTCTGCGAGCTATTTGCGCCCGCACTGGAGGTCCGTTGAGCTTCCCCGCACCCGCCACAAAATCCGCATTCCTCTTTCTTCTCGCCCTGCTCTGCTTCTCATTTCGCGCACCCGCGCAAAGTCATTCGGTACACCTCGGCGCCGGCGGCAAGCTCACCTACGCGCAGACGCCGAAGGGCGACCGCATTCCCGATTTTTCCTATGCGGGTTACGAAGGCGGCGGCGTGGCCTTGCCGCATGTGCCCACAAAGCGCAGCGTCAAGCCCTCCGGCGCCGATGACACCGACGCCATCCAGGTCGCTATCGATGCGGTCTCCGCCTTGCCGCTGGTCGACGGCTTCCGCGGCGCAGTCGAGCTTGCGCCCGGCTCCTACCAGTGCGCCCGCACGCTCACCATCACCGCATCAGGCGTAGTCCTGCGCGGAGCCGGCGACGGCGACAAAGGCACAACCATCTCCATGACCGGCGCGCCGCATCTCGCTCTTCGCATCGAGGGCCTTCTGGATCAGAAGGAAACCGGCGCCCCCATCGCCATCACCGATGCCTACATCCCCGCCGGCGCCACAACCATTTACCTCGCTGATGCCGCCAGCCTGCATCCCGGCGACACGCTGCTGATCCGCAAGCCGGTCACGCCCGCATGGGTCCACTTCATGGGCATGGACGATCTGCATCGCAATGGCCGCGACGAGCACTGGGTCAGCGCCCGCTATCTCGACGTGCGCCGCCGCATCGCGGCCATCCACAGCAACGCGGTCACGCTCGACGTTCCGCTCATGGATTCCTACGACTCCCGCTTCTTTGAGGGCGGCCACGCGACCGTTACTGCCATCACGCTCACAAGCCAGCTCGCGCACGTTGGCATCGAAGACCTCCGCTTCATCGCGCCCAGGCAGACGATCGCGCTCGGAGCACCCGAGTTCAGCGGCATGCAGGTGCGCGATGTGGCCGATAGCTGGGTCCGCTCCGTCACATGGGAGGACACAACCAACGGCGTCAGCGTGAACGCCGGCAGCGAGCGCATCACGTTTCTCGAGTGCTCCATCGTGCAGCGCGTAGCCGTCACCAGCGCCGCCAAGCCGGCCGACTTCGCCATCGACGGCTCGCAAATCCTCATTGACCGCTGCACCGCGAGCGGCGACAACACCTTTTACATCGTCACCCAAGACCGCGAGCAGGGGCCGGTCGTCGTGCTGCACTGCCGCTTCCTGGGCAACGGCCACATTGAGCCGCACCAGCGCTGGTTCACCGGCCTGCTCGTCGATAACTGCGAGGTGCCCGATGGCGGCATCGACTTCATGAATCGCGGCGAAATGGGCTCGGGCCACGGCTGGGCCATCGGCTGGGCCGTTGCCTGGAACTCCACGGCGAAGGAGTTCGGCATGAACACGCCACCCGGCTCCATGATCTGGTCCATCGGCAACCGCGGCGACGAAACCAATCCCGTATTCCCGGTCTTCGACGGCGGTCCACCGCGCGCGCAGCTCGAGCCCGCGACCATCGAATCCGCAGGCAAGCCGGTCAAGCCCGCAAGCCTCTACCTCGCCCAGTTGCGCGACCGCCGCGGCCCCGCGGCCGTGAAGGCCATCGGGTACTGAAGACAGTGATCAGGGTTCAGAGAGCCGAAGGCCCCGCTTCCTCCACATGTGGCAATCCACCCGGTGAGTCGAGCCACGCATCCACCAGCGCTTCTCGCCCGCCCGTCCTCGGCCCCGCGACAGTGATAGGCATCACGAGCCGTTGTGATGCGCGGCCCTGATTCATTTTATTCAGTCATTCCTAAATTTTATTGACTTTAATAAACTTTAGGTATACCTTCATTTTATGAAGACATCCCTGCCGCCCTGGCTTGAGGCGCTCGACGAGGAAGATCAGCAGTTTCTCCGTCGCTTTGTGCTCAGCTCGGGATCGCTCAAAGCGCTTTGCGACGAATACGACGTGTCGTATCCCACGCTGCGCGCCAGGCTCGATCGCTTGATCTCCAAGGTGAAGGCGGTCGAGGATCCGAGAGCCGCGGACGCGTTCGAGCGCAAGCTCCGCGTGCTGGTGGCCGATGGCAAAATCCCCGCCGCGCTGGCGCGCGAGCTATTGAAGGCGCACCGCTCCGCTGCGGAAGAAAGATGAGGTGGTTCCATGATGCAGCCTTGGTTTGATCCCATTCACTACGCGTGGATACCGGGCTCGGCTTACGGAGTGGCCGCCGCGCTGTTGGGCGGCGCGGTGGGCGTGCTCGCGCCGCGCGGCCGCGCCCGCAACTTCATCCTTCGTTCGTGGTTCGCGCTTTGGGCCGTGGCCGTCGTCTTGCTCATCGCGGGGTTCGTCGCGCTCGCCCAGGGCCAGCCCTGGGGCATATGGTACGGGCTCGTTCTGCCAGGCGCGGTCGGCACCCTCGTGGTGGGCGCCAACTCATATGTAGTGCAGAAGGCCTACCGGCAAGTAGAAGAGCGGCGCGTGGCAGCGAAGGATTTGCTCTAGCCGTGCACCTAAGCGAGGCAGGCTTTGGCGCAAGGCTCGGGCTGACAAGGTCACTGCGGCCCGGAGCGCGTTTCGCCAATCAGCGCCTCAGCGTCCACGCCGCGAATCGAAGCATCAAGCACTTCAACGAGATGGAAGGCCGGCATCGCCGCGAGCCCGCGCTGCCGCAGGCCATTCGCGAGTTGCAGCAGGCAGCCCGGATTCGCCGACAGCACAGCCTGCGCGCGCGTCGCCAGCAGATTCTCTACCTTGCGCGCGCCCAGTTGTGCGGCCGCTTCGGGCTCCAGCAGGTTATACACGCCGGCCGAGCCGCAACAGAGCGAGCTTTCCGCGATTTCCGCCACTTCGAGCTCGGGAATGCCCGCGAGCAATCGTCGCGGCTGCTCGCGCACGCCTTGCGCGTGCTGCAAATGGCATGCGTCATGATAGGCAACGCGCATCTTGAGCGCGTGACGCGTGGCCTGCGGCTCCAGCTCGCACAAAATCTCTGAAATGTCTTTGCACTTCGCCGCGAATGCCGCCGCCCGTTCCGCCCAATCCGGATCGTCGCGCAGCAGGTAGCCGTACTCCTCCATCGTCGATCCGCAGCCGGCGGAGTTGATGACGATGGTGTCGACGTTCGCGCTCTCGAACGCCGCAATCATCTTCTTCGCGAGCTCCGCCGCCTCAGCCTCAAGCCCGGAGTGCACCATCAGCGCTCCGCAGCATGGCTGATCGGGTGGGATGATGACCTCGCACCCTTCAGCAGCCAGCACGCGCGCCGTTGCCGCATTCACCTGCGGAAAAAAGACGCGCTGCACGCAGCCCGCAAGCATGCCGACTTTTCTTCGCGGTTTTGCAGGATTTGGGACATGGTACGAAGCATGCTCCGGAACTTCAGGCAAAAGCGCTTCCATTGCCGCCAGGCGGCTGGGCAGAACCTTCGGGATTCCCACCGCACGAACCAGCGCGCGCAACCCGCTTCGCTGATACAGGCGAAGCGGAACAGCGAGAATGCGCAAACGGTTGGGATACGGAAACGTGGCGAAGATCAGCTTGCGAAAAATCCGCTCGCCCAGCCCGCGCGAAATGTTTCGCTCCATCTGCGCGCGCGTGGGCTCAATCAGTTTGTTGTACTCCACGCCCGACGGGCACGCCGTCATACAGGCCATGCAGCCCAGGCAGTTGTCCATGTGGAGCTGAAAGCGCTTGTCGAGCGGCGCCTCGCCTTCGGCAGCTTTCTTGATCATGTAAATGCGGCCGCGCGGCGAGTCCATCTCCTCGCCCCACAGCACATACGTGGGGCACGCGGGCAGGCAAAAGCCGCAGTGCACGCAATCGTCAATGTGCTCCTTCTGCGGCGGATGGTGCGCGTCGAAACTTGACGCGCGAGGCGGCGTTGCAGGCGAGGGCGTGTGCGCCACGTTGGTTGCTGCGGTGTCCGCCATGTGCTTCAGATTCCTCCCACAAAGCGGCCCGGGCTTAAGGTCCGGTTGGGATCGAAGCGCCGCTTGATCTCGCGCATCAGGGGCAGCGCATCACTTCGGCAATCCCATACGTCGATCTTGCCGCGAAGAGCATCGGGAGTTTGCAAAATGACGACTGACCCGCCGGAAGGCCTCAGCCGCTCGCGAAGTTGCTCGATCATGGTCACTATGGAATCGCGCTCCGCACCCCTTCGGTCAGCCAAAGCAGCCGTCATCAGCCCCGTTGCCTGTGCCACGATCGAAACGTCAACGCTTTTCGCGACGGCTGTTTCTTTCAGGTCGTCCGCAGTGGCGCAAAGTTCCGCAGGCAGCAGCGACCCCTTGACGACGGTTGCGCCGGCCTCGCAGAAGAGTTGCTCGCGCGCCTGCCACACCCGCCCGTCGACCTCCTGCACCGCCATCCCGTTAAAGATTTTGCGCAATTGATCCGTAAGACCGTCGAGACACTCGGGCCGCGTGCAGAGGCGCACATCGAGCGCGCACTGCCCTGCCGCGGTGCGAAGCTGAACAGCCGAAGGCGCGATTTGAGCGTGTAGCAGCTCGGCGAGCGGCCCAGCCAATTGCGCGCCGTACTGCGCTCCAACCGTAAATGTCCGCGCACACTGCTCCACCGGGTGCAGCCGAAAGTTGACCTCTGTGATCACGCCAAGGGTGCCGAAGCTGCCGGTCATCAGCTTGTGCAGATCGTAGCCGGCAACGTTCTTCACCACCTTGCCGCCAGACTTCGCAATCGTGCCGTCGGCAAGCGCCATCGTCATGCCGATGACCAGGTCGCGCAGTCCGCCGTACCGCAGCCGCAACGCGCCGCTATCATTGGCGGCCAGCACTCCGCCCACCGTTGCGCGCTCCGGCCATAGCGGATCGAGCGCCACCATCTGGCCGTGCCGCGCAAGCTCGCTCTGCATCGCCGCCCACGCGCATCCCGCCTCCACAGTGCAGGTCATGTCCTGCCACGCATGTTCACGAACCGCATTCACCCGTCCAAGACCAAGAAAAAGTTCCGGAGCCACGGGATTTCCCCATCCCAGCTTGCTCCCGCTGCCGGTGGGCACAACCGAAAGGCCGCATTCATTCGCAAAGCGGAGGACCTCTGCGATTTGTTCGGTGCTTCCAGGCGCCACGCAAATCGCATCGCCGTCAATCCGCGTGTCCGCCGGCCCCGCGATCGCCGCGAGCCGCACCATCGCTTCCTCGCGCGTGATGGCAGCGGTTGCATTCATCAGAAGATCTCCGCCACGCCGGCAGTTTCCAGCGGATGCGGCGTGTAGGGGCCGGGCTTGTCGGCGCAAAGCCGCGGCCGCGGGAAAACCTTGTCGGGATTCGAAAGGCTCTCGGGATCGAATGCGCAGCGAACGAGTTGCATGGTCTCAAGATCCGGCTCGGCGAACATGTAGCCAAGCGCCTGCTGCTTCTCCTTGCCCACGCCGTGCTCGCCGGTGATCGAGCCGCCGTTGTCCACACACAAGTTGAGGATGCGATACGAAAGATCGAGTGCAATCTCCTCCTGCCCTTCGATCGATCGGTCATAAAGCACCAGCGGGTGCAAGTTGCCGTCGCCCGCGTGGAAGACATTGGCTACGCGCAGATTCACGGCGCCCGACATGCGCTCAATGTCGGCCAGCACGCGTGGCAATGCGGTTCGCGGAATCACGCCGTCCTGCACGATGTAATTCGGCGAGATGCGCCCCACCGCTGCGAAGGCCGCCTTGCGTCCCTTCCAGATCAGCGCGCGCTCTGCTTCCGATTGCGCCACGCGGATCTCCGCCGCGCCGTTCTTCTCCGCAATCGCCCGCACCTCGCGCATCAAAATCTCCACTTCATCGCATGCGCCGTCAAGCTCCACCAGCAGCAGCCCGCCGCACTTGGGGTAATGCGCATGCACCGCGGCTTCGGCCGCCTCAATCGCCAGCGTATCCATAATCTCGAGCGCCGCAGGCAGCATGCCGGCCGCGATGATGTCGCTCACCGTCTGCCCCGCCGCACTCGGCGTGGGGAAGGCCGCCAGCAGCGTCTGCACCATCTCTGGCCGTCGCACAATGCGCAGCGTGACTTTGGTCGCAATGCCCAGCGTGCCTTCCGAACCCACAAAGACGCCAGCCAGATCATAGCCCGGCGCATCAAGCGTGGGCGAACCGAAGTGCGCGAGCTCGCCGCTCGGCAGCACCACTTCGAGCGCAAGCGTATGTGTCACCGTGAATCCATATTTCAGGCAGTGCGCGCCACCCGAGTTCTCCGCCACGTTGCCGCCGATGGTGCACACCGATTGCGACGAAGGATCGGGCGCATAAAAGTAGCCGTCGGCTGCAACGCGCTGCGTGACGTGAGCATTGATCACGCCCGGCTCAACGATCACATAGCGATTCGCGATGTCGACATCGAGAATGCGATTCATCCGCGCCAGGCTGATGACCACGCCGCCCGCCGCAGGCAGCGCTCCGCCGCTCAACCCCGTTCCCGCGCCTCGGCTCACAAAAGGAATCTTGTGCCGCGCGCAGATGCGCACCACCGCCTGCACCTGTTCGATGGTTTGCGGCAGAACGACCGCGCCCGGCAGTACGCGAAAGTTCGTCAGGCCGTCGCACTCGTAGGTCTGCAGCTGGCTCTCGGCTGTGATCAGCCCGCCCGCGCCCACCGCCGCGCGCAGCTCATCGATTTGGCCATGGGGAAGCATGCTGAGCCAAGCTTACTCGATGCAGATGACGATTGGCATGCGTGACGCGCGCTTCCCACCCCGGCCGCAAAAAGTCCTGCCAGAATTGCCGCCCGGCGGCAACTGGTTACGACTGCGTCGGAGGCGGAGCCGGCGTGAGTCCATGCCGCCGCATGATCTCCATCATCTTCGCCCGGTCCGGTAGTCCGCCTGCCGCCGCCTTCGCGGCCTCCGCCGTTTCGCGGAAGTACTGCGGGCCCAGGACTCCGGGAGTCACCGTGCACAGCACCTTTGCATCCTGTGAGCCGTTGTTGTCGAACCGGTGCACGGCGCCCCGTGGAATGCAGAGCGCCTGCCCCGGTCCCACATCGATCGGCTTGCCGCCCACGGTCCACGTCAACACGCCCTCGACGCCGTAGATCGTCTCCTCGTAGTGGTCGTGGCTGTGCGCCGGCGCCATCAGGCGCTGTCCGGCGGGGACAACCACCTCAAAAATCGCGACCGTGCCCGACGAGTTCTCGCCGGTCACGAGGAAGCGCACCGCGAGCGGGCCCAGGCGGATCAACTCCTCGGCGGGATTCACTTCGAGACCAATAGTCTGCGTTGTCATTTCGACCTCCTCTGCGTGGCTTTCTCTTCGGGCCCGTTATGCCGGGGGAAGAAGTTCCAGTCCGTACCGGGGAGCAGCCACTTGCGCGCGTGCGATCAACTCTCTGCTGACTGGCGGCGGCGTCGCGTGATCCGCGGCAGGTTCGAACACTTCAGCAAAGAAGCCCTCAAGGCCCGCCGGCGTCGTCAGCACCAGTGCTTTCGCGTAGCCATCGCCGCTGTTTCTGAAGCCGTGCGCAATTCCACGGGGAAGATAAACAAAATCGCCAGCCGATGCAGTGATTTTATCCCCGCCCACCTGGACCGTCAGCGAGCCTTCGATGATCTGGAACGATTCGTCCTCGCGGGTGTGGATGTGCGGCGGTGGGCCTCCGCCCGGCGGCACAGAAATCTCAGCCAGGAAAAACGCGCCCCCCGTTTCCTTGCCGGTAATGAGAAACGTCATCAGCTCGCCGGGACCCCAGTAGGCCGGCCCGGTTCCCGCCGGCACATGCCTCACCAGGCCTCGTTGCGCCGCATTCGCCGTGGCACGCAGTTGTGCATCTTTCAGTTTCGCTCCGACCGGGGAATGGTCGAGGACTTCAACAGTTTGTGGTGTCATTTGCGATCTCCTTTTGGTAAACTCAGTTTACCATGAGATAATGGTAAACATAGTTTACGGAGAACGTCAATGACTTTTTTTGAAGAAAAATCGCCGCTGAAAACAAAGGACATGCTCATCGGCGCAATGCTCCGCGTCCCGTCCGAGGCCATTCACCGCCGCATCATCCGCGAACTCAATGACGCGGGCTTCACGGAACTCAGCCTGCCGCACATGGCGATTTTCCGTTTTCCCGGCCCCGATGGAGCACGCCCCGGCGTCATCGCCGAGCGCGCCGGCATGAGCAAGCAGGCCATGAACCGCCTGCTCGGCAGCCTCGAAGACCTCGGTTATCTCGTCCGCTCTGACGCGCCCGGCGAGGGCCGCGCACGCATCGTCCACTTCACCAAACGCGGCCACGCCGCCTTCGCCAAGGCCATTGAAGTGCTCCGCGACATTGAGCATGAATGGATCGCCGAGCTCGGCCCTCGCGATTTCGCGCAGCTCAAAAAGCTCCTCGGCCGCGTCTGGGAGAGCCCGCTAGTCCGCTGATGCTCGCTGGTGTCCGCTGATCATCCGCAGCGCCTCATCTGGATCCATTCGCCGCCCGCGGTAGCGTTATTCTGGCAGCACCATGATGCGGAGCCATCCGACGATACCTACACGCACTCACCTTTGCGCCGCCGCCCTCTTCGCGATCGCCGCATTTGCGCCCGCACTCGCCGCCCAGCAACCCGCCAGCACCACCCCCGCCAACACCGAAGGCCAGCCCGTCCGCGCGCGCCACGGCATGGTGGTCAGCGTGCATCACCTCGCGGCCGATGCCGGTGTCCAGATCCTGCAGCAGGGCGGCAACGCGGTCGACGCCGCCGTCGCCACCGGATTCGCGCTCGCCGTCGTCCATCCCGTCGCCGGCAACCTGGGCGGCGGCGGATTCATGCTCATCCGCGATCACACCGGCAAAACTACGTTCCTCGATTACCGAGAAAAAGCTCCCCTCGCCGCCACCGCCAACATGTATCTCGACGCGCACGGCAACGTGATTCCCGACGCCAGCGTCATCGGCTATCGCTCCATCGCCACGCCCGGCTCCGTCGCCGGCCTCGCCTACGCCGAGCACAAATTTGGCCGCCTCGGCCTCAAGCGCGTCATGGCGCCCGCCATCGCTCTCGCGCGCGACGGCTTTGCCCTCACCGCCGACGAAGCGCGCGAGCTCGACGATCCCCAACTCACAAACTTCCCCGCCTCGCGCCACATCTTTCAGCGCGACGGCCATCTCTATCAGCCCGGCGAAATCTTCCGCCAGCCCGTGCTCGCCGCCACGCTCGAGCGCATCGCCGCCAACCCCGCCGACTTCTACCGCGGCCAAATGGCGCGCCAGTTCGTCGCCGACCTGCGCAGCGGCGGCGCACTCATCACGCTCGCCGACCTCGCCCAATACTCCGTCGTCGAGCGCGCGCCGGTCGTCGGCACGTTTCACAACTACACCATCATCAGCGCGCCACCGCCCTCCTCCGGTGGAGTGGTGTTGATCGAAGCGCTCAACATCCTCGAAGGCTACAACCTCGCCAGCCTCACCGACCGCACCGCCGCATGGATCCACCTCGTCACCGAAGCCTGGCGCCGCGCCTACATGGATCGCGCCGACTACCTCGGTGATCCCGATTACAATCGCATTCCCGTCGCCGCGCTCACCGCCAGGCCCTACGCAGCCGCATGGCGCCAGGGCATCTTGCCCGATCGCGCCACGCCCAGCGCCGCGCTCCAGCGCCCCGCAGGCTTTGTTCCGCCCGCGCCCACCACCGCCGGCCACGCCCATGCCGAATCGCCCGACACCACGCACTACTCGGTGGTCGATAGCGCGGGCAACGCCGTCGCCGTCACCACTACGCTCAACAATGGCTTCGGCTCGCACGTCACCTCCGCCTCGCTCGGCTTCCTGCTCAACGACGAGATGGACGACTTTGCCGCCAAGCCCGGCGTGCCCAACATGTTCGGCCTCGTGCAAGGACCGGCCAACGCCATCGCGCCCGGCAAGCGCCCGCTCAGCTCCATGACGCCCACCATCATCCTTCAGGACGGACATCTGCGCTACGTGCTGGGCTCGCCCGGCGGCGGCCGCATCATCACCACGGTGGGAAACATTTTTCTCTCGGCGGCCGAGGGCGGCCTCAACATTCAGCAGGCGGTAGACGCGCCGCGCTTCCATCACCAGTACCTGCCCGACACGCTCTACCTCGAGCCGGGATTCAGCGCCGACACCATCGACCGCCTGCGCGCCATGGGCTACTCCGTCGCCGTCAGCCGCGGCCACTGGTCCGACGGTGAGTGCATCGCCGTCGATCCCAAAACCGGCGAGCTCCTCGGCGGCCAGGATCACCGCAGCCACTTCGGCAAAGCGGCGGGATATTGAGGAGTGAATCGGAGTTAGTAAGGCGTCGAACCGGGGTGCCCCAACCTGGCTCTGCTGGGGTGGGTTAACTGATCCCTGACCCCAGATCCCTGACCCCTGATCCCAGCTAGGAGCTAGAAGCTGTCTCTCCCCGTCAACCCCCTCCGCCCCCAAATTCCTCCATCTCGATACTTTCCGTTTGCGCAAAATTTCGCTCATTCCCGCTACTCTTGAACCATCAATCCACAACCAGCAATCGGGAGGCTTAGCATGACCGAAATCGAAGAAAAAACAAGCACCGAAATACCAAAGAGGGGCAAACCCGGACCAAAACCCGGCAGCAAACGCGGCAGACCCAAAGGCAATAAGTCCTCAAAATCCGGCCTCCCCAAAGCCAGGCCCGGCCGCGGCGCCAAAAGCCTGCTCAGCGCCGTCAACGACGTCGTCAACAAGGACTCCGGCGCAATCGCCATCGCGCTCGGCGAGAAAGCCAAAAAGGGCGACGTCCCCACCACGCGCCTGCTCGTCCAGCTCACCGGTGCCGACAAGCAGCCTGCAATCCACCAGGACTCCGGCATCGCCACTCTCGGCCTCCCCGACCCCGAAGCCCTCGCCGCCGAGCCGCAATGGGTCGATCCCGAGCTCGGCTCCATCTGGGTCGGCGATCACTGGGAAGACCCGGAGACAGCACCCGACTCCCTGGCCCGCGCCCGCTCCACCCGCGAAATGTCCGCCCGCCGCAACCCCCGTCTTTCACACGACGACAACCCGCCCATCAACGACTGATCCCTAACTCCACGCTGTCATCCTGAGCGAAGGTCGTCCGCAGCGGCGGACGACCGAAGCCGAAGGATCTGAGGTTGTCCCTCGTTCTTGTTTTCTAGTCCCTATCTCCTAGTCCCTGTCTTTCCGTTCCCTGCTCTTCGACGCATCAAGCTAGGAGCGAGAAGCTGCCTTTCGTTCGTGTTTCTCTACTCCCTATTGGCTACTCCCTACTCCCTGTCTTTCTGACCACTGACCACCGGCATGAGTTCACTCGTGCCGAAACCGCCGCCCTCACCCCCAAAAACAATCGCGCAGCGAAGCCGCGCGGAGGCTCACCCAAACATCCAACTCAAGACAAGTCGACTCATAGAGATTTATCCGGCTTCTCGGCGGGGACATCGGCCAATTAAGGAGTTCACTAGTTCCAGTTGCCCGTGAGCACGAACGGCGCCCAGTAATATGGGTGCATATAGCCGGCTGGAACAGTTTGCTTGCCGAGCTCATTTTCGACAGTGATGACGCCTCTGTCGTTCGAACCGGAGTGCGGCGATACCTTGCCGTCCAAAAGGTCTATTTGCGCTTGGCGCAGTGCTTCCACCTTTGTCACTTTGCCCTCGCCGACCGCCCATCGCTTGTAGAAGTCTGCCATGAGTTCGCCGGTGCTGGCGTCATTCACTTCCCACAGCGAGGAAATGACGGCTTTCGCTCCCTTGTTTTGCGCAACGGCACCAAGGCCGTCGATTTCTTCGCCGTTGCTGGCACCACCACTCATCCCTGTTTCGCACGCTGACAGCGTAAACAGGTCAGTGTTGTCCAGACCCAGGTTCGGATTGGCGTTAAAGTCGGCTACCGTTAGATGGTATCCCGCACCTTCGCTTTCTTTACCCGCCAGCAGAAGATAGGAGGCATTGTCGTCGCCCGGTTTGAAGACAAAGTGGCTGGCAATGTGCACAATTGGATGCTGTCTCTCCAGCTGGTTCTCCATCGCCTTCTCAGTAAACTGCCCGTTCAAAAGGATCGATCCGGGTAATACTCCGTTGGCGCCCGGCACCTGCGGGTCTTTCACGATATTGTCCAATTCGCTCACAACCGATGGCAGCGGATTCAGGTCGTCTTCGTATTTTCGCGAGATGCCCATCGCGACGGCGCGCACATGATCCATATCAGGCTTCTCTGAAAGATAGGGAATGCTGGCAGGCGTGAAGGTCACGATGTCGTAGCTTTCCACGAGATAATGCCGGCCGTCATAGAGCGCGGCCATCGGTATATAGCGAAGAACTCCGTCCAGCGACCATACCAAGGTCTGCGCCTTCGCCTGGTCCAGATCGGCTTTCACCGGGCTAACAAGTATCTTGTAGAGCTGGCTGGCCAAAGGCTTTGGATCTTTCGATGGGTCACGGAGCACCTGCTGGAAGGCGGCAACTTTCTCGTTCAGGTCCTTTCCGGTGATTGAAGACTCCCGCGCGACGATCGCGGATCCAGCGATGACAATCACGCTAAACCGCTCTTTGGTGACGATGGTGTAAAGAGCCACAACGTGTGGCTCGTTCTTGATCAACTGATTCAGATTCGTTACGTTTCCCTTGACATCGGCATTCTGCCTGTTGGCAGCATCGTGTTCACCAAACAGCTTGTAGAGCCTCGAATAGAACGCATCCAAGCCTTTGCTGGCTTCGTTCAGCGCGTCAGTAAGTTGCTGGAACTCCTTGTCTTCTTCCGGAGTGCGCGCTTTATCCTGTTTCAGTTCGCTCCATCGTTCGGTTTCCTTCACCAGTTGGGCCGTCGACTTCTGGTAGTCGTTTTCTGCCTGCTGCTCGACTGGAGTGAGAGAAAGTGGACTCAGCGTCTTCGCCGGATTGCCGCGAACGTAGTCGGAGTATTCCTGGAGTTTCAACAAGTCCAGAACCTGTTGCGCCTCAGGCAGGCGGCCCCGGTCGATCAACAGGTTGGCAAGATCGCGATAGAAGTCGTCCTTCGAGGCTATAAAGCTCCTCTGCAGCTCTTTGTCCAATCCCTCGATATTGCTTCTCACTTGCTGCAGCAGGTCAATCGCCTGCTTACCGTAGAAGATGGCCAGCATGGGTTGTTGAGCCTTGCGATTGCGGAGCAGGCCATGAAAAACGTCTGCCTCAAGTAGCGGGTCGTCTACGGCAACGGCGAGTGGGAGCGCCTGGCTGTAGAAGCCCAAAGCCTTCTGCGATTCGCCCGATTTAGCGTAGACGTCGCCAATGTCTTTCAGCGTGCCCGCCTCACCGTCCCGGTCGCCAGTGGCCCGGTGGATGGTTAGCGCCTGGTTCAAGAATTCCAGTGCCTTTTGCGGCTTCCCCAAACGTTGATAAACGTTGCCGAGATTATTAAGCGCCCTGGCCTCGCTGTCGCGGTCGCCCGCAGCGCGATCGATGGGTAGCGCCTCGTTGAAGAATCCGAGTGCCTTCTGCGGCTCATGCATATCGGCATGCACAATGCCGATATTCATCAGCACGCGGGCCTCACCATCGCGGTCGCCCGCCGCACGATAGATAGGCAGCGCCTGGTTGTCAAAGTCCAGCGCCTTTTGCAGCTCTCCCAAACCTTCGTAAACAAGGCCGAGGTTTATCAGCGTGTAGGCCTCGCTGTTGCGGTTGCCCACTGCACGGAAAATTGGCAGCGCCTGGTTGAAGAACTCGAGCGCCTCCTCCAGCTCCCCCAGATCCAGGTGAACAATGCCGATGTTATTGAGGGCCATCGCCTCGCCGTCGCGGTCGCCCGCCGCGCGGAAGCTGGGCAGCGCCTGGTTGTAGTAGTCGAGGGCCTTCTGCAGCTCGCCCAGACCGGCGTAAACAAGGCCGCTGTTATTCAGCGTTTCTGCCTCGCCGTCGCGGTCACGCGCTGCGCGGAAAACCGGCAGGGCCTGGTTATAGAAGTCCAGCGCCTTCCGCGGCTCGCCCAAACCGGAATATACATAACCGATGTTGGCCAGAGTGCCGGCCTCGCTTTTGCGGTCTCCTGCCGCGCGATCGATGGGCAGCGCCTGGTTATAGTAGTCCAGCGCCTTTTGCGGCTCGCCGAATTTGAGGTGGATAGCGCCGATGTTATTGAGCAGGTTGGCTTCGCTGTCACGGTCGCCGACCGCGCGGGCGATGGGTAGCGCCTGGTTGTAGGAGTCCAGTGCCTTCTGCGGATCTCCCCGACGTTGGTAAACAACGCCGATACTCATCAGCGCGCGGGCCTCGCTGTTGCGGTTGCCGGCCGCGCGGAAAATGGGCAGCGCCTGGTTGTAGCAGTCCAAAGCCTTCTCTGGCTCGCCCAGACCCGAGTAAACAATGCCTATGTTCATCAGCGTGCGGGCTTCACCGTCGCGGTCGCCCTCTGCGCGCTGGATGGGTAGCGCCTGGTTATAGTAGTCGAGCGCTTTCTGCGGCTCGCCTATGCCCGAGTAGAGACGGCCGATGTTGCCCAGCGCGCGGGCCTCGCCGTCACGGTTGCCCAGCGCGTGGAAAGTGGGCAGCGCCTGGTTGTAGCAGTCGAGCGCCTTCTGTGGCTCGCCCAGACGCCGGTAAACTATGCCGATGTCCATTTGCGTCCGGGCCTCGCCGTCGCGGTCGCCCGTCGCACGATAAAGGGGTAACGCCTGGTTGTAGTGGTCCAGTGCCTTCTGCGGCTCTCCGAGATCGTCGTAAGCAATGCCGGTGCTGTTCAGCACGTTGGCCTCGCCATCGCGGTCGCCCGCCGCACGATAGAGTGGTAGCGCCTGGTTGTAGTCGTCCAGTGCCTTCTGCGGCTCCCCGAGATCGTCATGGACGATGCCGATGCGGCGCAGAATCGTCGCCTCCAAATCACGGTCGCCTGCCTGCCGAGCCAGCGGCAGAGCCCGGTTATTGTATTCCAGCGCTTTTTGATTCTGACCGGTGTTGGCGCTCACCGAGCCGAGTCCGCTGAGTGCCGCCGCCTGGCCCGCCAGATCGCCCGATCCGGCCGCCAAATCCAGCGCCTGCTGAAAGGTCTTTGACGCGTCGTCGTTCTTTCTCTGGTCATGCAAGCAAGCGCCCGTGCCGTTGAGAGCGACGGCTTCCTGCTGCTTGTCACTCGCGCCGCGGGCCTGCGCAAGGGCTTGTTCGTAGGCGTCGAGCGCCTTGCCGCATTGCGAGGCAATCGAATACTGCAGCCCGATGCTGTTCAGCGCTTTTGCCTGGGCACGGCTGTCGCCTGCAGCCTGCGCGGTATTGAGCGAGGCCTGCAGTTGGTCAAGTTTGGCTTGCATTTCGGCAGGCAGTGCAGGGCCTGTTCCGGCAACGGTGCCACTTGTTGTTGGCTGGGCGCAACCTGTACGGACGAAAACTAAAGCGCATCCGAGCAGCGCGACGACAGCGGCAGAGCCGGCGGCGAGAAAAGAGGTGTTTCGCAGGTGCATGGCAGAACCTGAATCCACGATGGAATGCAAAGGAAACGGAAAAATGAGGAAGACTGCTTCTTGACGGAGCCTGGGGGAAAACTGTTCGCAGTGTAGTTTCAGTATTTTGGCGTGTCAATCGATCTTTGCACGGCAACCTTCGAGCAATTGCCTTGAAAAGCTCGGAACCGTCCCTCGTTCCCTTGCTCCCTCGCTCCCTGCACCTCTGTCATCCCGAGCGGAGCGGCTTGGGGCCCCGTGACCGCAACGCGATCATGGGGTAAGCGACCGGGGCCCCCAGCGACAGGTCTTCGTCGCTGGGGTGGGGGAGCCGAGGGACCTGCTTTTGTCCTTCGTTCCTGTTTTTCTATTCCCTATTCCCTAATCCCTGGCCCCTGTCTTTCCGTCCCCCGCTCTCCTGTCATCCTTAGTGAAGGCCGTGCGCAGCGTCGGACGGGAACGCCGCTGCACGCATGTGGAGACGGCAAACCTGCCCGGCATTGACCGCAGTTATCTATTGGAGATTGAAACCGGCAAGAAGGACCCGAGCTCGCGAGTTCTGGAGACGATTGCAGACGAATTCAAGCTGAGTCTTTCCCAACTCCTTCGTGGGTTTTAGCACTACTGAGTGCAGTCCAGTTTTACCGATATGCCTGCCCCGATTTTCGCTATCGCTCTCGTGTCGATCGCCTGTTGAGACGGGAGTTTCCTGTACCGGACACCTTGCTCGTCCAAGAGAGCCCGGACCTCTGACCAGTGCACTGCGAAGTTCACGTTTTGTGGAACATCTCCGGTGATTTGCGCCACGCGCAGAGCATCAAGCTTGGCAACCACTGTCCCAATTACATGGCCGCTGGTATCGAACATAGGCCCGCCGCTGTTGCCCGGTTGTACTGGCGCGCTGATTTGAACAAAACGAATGTCATTCTGTAGGCCCGTCGTTGCGCTGATGATACCAGTGGCGACGTTCCCTTCAGACGAGAGGATGCCAGGCAGGGGAAAGCCGAAAGTCACGACCGTGTCCCCAACTTTCGGTGCAGGCCCACTTCTAAACACAGCAGTCTGGTCTGGTTTAAGGTTCGCCTTTAAGAGCGCTAAATCGGAAGATGGGTCTCTAGTGATGACTTGTAAGGGCAGCCCTTTCTCTATTGTCAGATTGCGGCACCCCGATACGACGTGGTTATTTGTGAGTATCTCTCCGTCGCCGCTTACAAAGAACCCAGTACCAAAAGAATGCTGACCTGAGCTGGCTTCCGGCGCTGGAGCACCTCCTTTATCTGTCTGGTCCTCTCGGTCCATCAAGTCCATCCACCCTTTTGCATATTTAACTGCCTTTGAATTCCATTTGTTGAATCCTCCTATGTCCACCGTTCTCTTAAACGCCTCCTTGGCTTCAGGTTGACGATTCAGGGCTAGGAATGCCTCCCCCATCGACTCGAAACAAAGCGCAAAGTCTTGATATTGCTCAGTGCATCGCCGGAGGATGGGAAGTGCGTCATCAGCTTGGCCGAGCGAATTTAGGATGTCTCCAATTTCGTAAAGCCGAAACGGTCGCGAGTCATTATCGCGATCAAGATCAGCGCACTCCGCCTCCATATCCCTTGCGACGTCAAGACGTTTTTCTAACAGCTTTTTCTTCAATGCCTCCAGATCGCTGGTCGAATTCTCCGATTCCAAAGTTTCAACCGTCCGTATCATTTCGGACTTCATGTCCTCCGATTCAAAGGACAAGGTTCCCTTCTTGTAATCGATCATTTGCATGACGGCAAGGGTGCCGTCAGACAGATGATTATCTTGGTTTAGCAAATCAGTACAGTGGTTAAGATGGTTAATCTGCATCTCCGGAGATTGCGCTGCTGCCAACACAGGAGTACCAATGAAGAGCGAGCAAAGGATAAACGCGGGCCCGAATGATCTCGGGAGTTGTTTTTGCATAAGACGGTCCCACGCCTAAATTGAAGTCGCGAAGATCATACTACGCAGGAAAAGATGGAGCCGTGCGCAAGCGCAAATGAGTCCTCGCTGGGAGGGTCTATTTCAGGGTGTTCACTTGTACGAGAAATTCAAACCGGAGTAGACTACGAGCGATCCGGAATCGCCGGACGGAGGTGTTATCATGTCCAAGTTTCTAACTTGGCTCTTGAAAGCGTTCCCGGCGCCAATAGGCAGACAGCAACGGGAACTACTCAACCCTTGTAGCGAAGGGCAACCGCTTGTCTTGCCGGAGCGCGCTTAGCCGGCAGCTACGCATCCCTGCACAAGTGGCCATTCACCACAGTGATGGACTGCGGTCAGCCGAAAGGTTGGCTTGATCTATTGGCAAATCGTTACCGTGGGAGGATTTCCCGCGACAAGGGGCCAATGGCGACAACATTGGCCCTCGAACGAGTAGCCAAACCATCACTGCTCACTTTGTTGGTGCTGGGATACTCGATCGCACAACAAAAGGTTGACGAAACGTAGAGCAACATGACGCTGCTGTGTTGCGCATATAACTCAACTGTTTTCAATGGCATTTGTGGCGCGACAGTCCCTATAAGGGCCTAGAATCAGACCTATTGCGGCATTCTTGATTGCCTCAAGCCTGCGTCAAATTCCATCCTCCCTGACCCCCGCTTCTCTGACCACTGATCACCGACCACTATCTTCTCGCCGTATAGCGCTTCCTCCACAGCTCCTGCTCCACCAGTTCCAGTGCGCGGTCCTCCAGCGACCGCTGCCACGGCACCAGCCCGTACACCAGGTCGCATTCGAGCGCACGCGCCATCTCCTCCAGCCGATCCAGCCTGATCCTCCGTTTCTGTTCCGCACGCTCCACCTGGAACACCATCTTGGTCGACAAGCGCATCTTGTCCGCAATCTGCTCCGCAGGAATCCCCACCGCCAGACGCATCGCCCGCAGCCATCCCTCCGGCGGACGCGCTTGCAGCCGCGCCCTCCGGTACCACCGCACCCTCCGCTCCAGTTCCAGCCTCGCCCGATCGCGCATCACTTTCCGCATCGCCCACCTCTCCTGGTACCTGTTCCCTGTTTTCAGTTCTTAGTTCTCTGTTCCCTGTTCCCTGTTCCCTGTTGCCTGTTCCCTCGTTCCCTTCGTCCCTGCCTTTGCGTTCCGTGTTTTTCTATCCCCTATTGGCTACTCCCTACTCCCTGCCTTTCCGTTCCCTGCTTTTCTAGTCCCTAGTCCCGAGTCCCTACGTCCCTGCCTTTCCGTTCTCCGCTTTCAGCTGGCAGCTAGAAGCTAGTAGCTAGTAGCTCGTTCTCCGGGCTGCGCGTACCTCGGGGCGCGAAGCGCGGGGGGGGGGCGACCGGGGCCGCCTTTGGGGGTCGCCCAAAATGGTCGCGCGGCCCGTCGCTCGCACCTGGCCCCCAGCTACGGGCAACCGGCTACAAGCTACCGGCTACCGGCTACGAGCTCAAAGCTGATAGCTGGCGGCTGATACTTGACAGCTGAAAGCTCGCGCAAGCGCGCACAGAGCCGCATTTGCGCGCAAAAACGCGCCAAAATACGGCTCAATTCGTCACTTTTGGGGCTGATTAATTACAGAATGGCACACTTGAACGAAGCCGCTGCGGCGGCGGACGCTTGCGCGTGCGGCTGAACCGGCCTTTGCGGCTGCCGGGGTAGCTTGGTTCGCAGAGAAGGAGGAGCTCTCTGTGAACCAACTACGTCAGCTC
>Ga0116217_10000208_pt1 | contig 69281 bp, 65 predicted proteins | sample Sb_taG_6_FD_89697 | JGI IMG/M metagenome (GOLD analysis project Ga0116217, IMG submission 89697) | Peat soil microbial communities from Weissenstadt, Germany - Sb_50d_4_PS metaG | ecosystem: Environmental > Terrestrial > Soil > Wetlands > Peat | place: Germany: Weissenstadt | collected 2010-09-21
GGTGAGGTCACTGGCGGCGAGGAACGGGGCGGAGGTCTTGATCCGTCGGAGTTCCTCCTGGAGCCGACGGAGCTTCTCCCGAAGCTCGCGGTTCTCCTTCTCCAGCTCGTTCGCACGTTCGAGGCGCTTGCGGATCGCCCGCTTCTCCTCGGGGTCGAGCGTGAGCGGCTCGTCCTCCTCGACGAGCGAAAAGACCTCCACCGCGTCCCGAGCGTACACGTCCCCCTCGAACGAGGGAGAGCACGTTCACCGGAAAGTACTTTGGTTCATACGGCAGTCAGATTTGGGCGGTCCGGAAAGGTGAGTGGTTACAAGCGAAGAAGCCCAGGATGAACAGAAAGAGGGCGCCGGACAGCCCCAAAATCTCACCCCTCTGAATGAAGCCCTGGACGAAGACTAGGTCGAGGGCGGAGTACGCAACTAGAATTGCTGCCACGAGAACGAAACCCACCATTCCGACGTTGAACCAGAATGTGAATCGAACCCACGGCAAATTCTCGTACTCCCGCAAATCGTAGGTGGCCATTCTCGGATTATGCCCCCGATTGCGGTCCGACCTAAGAGCTACTTCGGGCGGAAGAGAGTTACTGCGAGGATACAAAGACCCCACGCGAGGATGGTGAACGGCGAACCCGCCCTCGGTCGTGGGATGCTCTGCATCTCACGTTCCTCGCGAGAGCAGGGACGGGAGATGCGGAGGGGTTCGAGTGGGCAACCGAACCTAAGGGATGGGCGGCGAACAGGTCGTGTAGTTGTAGGACCCCGGATACATTGCATGCTGGAACAGCCGAGTTTGGGCACCGCCCGGTTCGAGCAACCAGACGAACACTTGATCCCCGGTGAGCGGGGATGCGGAAGCCACTGAGAAGTTGGCAGGGTTCGTGATAGATGGTAGACCGACAGAACTGTTCGCATTCCACCAAAAGTCCGACCCGGTTTGCTTCAAGTCCCACACATGAGGCGGGATGCTCAATTCCATGCCCAGGACCCCGGTCACTGGCCCACAGGTCGAAGTTCCCACAGCAAAGTATAGCGTTCCGACCCGCCAACCTGAACAAATGAGGATCGAGTAGTTGTACCACTGATTCGGACCCGAGCTCTGATGGGTCGGAATTAGAGGAGTGCCATTGGGCGACGTGAGGAGGAAGTCCACATCCGCGAGGTGGGGGTCGCAACCTCCTGTCGAAGGCGACATTGAGGCGAGCGTGACCTCCCAGACTACGTAACTAGCCGCTAACGCGGCGGCCACGACGACCACAACGACTCCCCAGAAGAGGACGGGATGAGCCGTCAGCTTGGCCCAGTGGCTTTGGCTTGTCAAGCCCGCCCTCCATTGGGGATAAGGTCAGAGGCTCTCAACTAATCTTGGGGTTCCGAGCGAAGAGGGGGACGGGCGGGGCGCGTGCCCGCTTCTCATTTTGTTGGGGCGTTCGGGGGCAAGAACGGACTACTCGGCGAGGCACTCTCCACTGACTCCGTGAGCCTTAAGTCCTCTAGGGCTCCTCACGTCTCCCCAGAAGTGAAGCTCCGACCATGAAGCTGATTCCCATTAAGGCGGCCCCTAAGGAGTTCAAGGAAGCGGTTCTTCACGAACTCGGATACGGCTCGGATGGCAAGTACGTCCTTGAGTCAAACGGTGACAAGCACGTGGACCCATACTCGAATGTCCCAGTTACTCTCGATAACATGATCATCATGCCCGGGAGCGTTCTCGTTCTGGATGACAACGCATTGAGCATCGCGTCGTACATCGAGGAACACGGGGACATCCTTTGAGTGCAGACCCGCTGCGCGATTTTGCGGCGGGACTTGCGAAGGGAGCATTCGACTGGACTGCCGACAAGGCGTCCTACTACGTCGCCCTGCTCCGCAACCATGAAATCGCCTTCATCGGGCGGATAGATCTGATCCGCGAAGCCCAGGAATTGGGCAAGGTTCCAGAACTTCAGTTCTATAGAGAGTACCTCACCGACGGGCGTCTCCGATTGCTAGCCTGGATGGGACTAGTGCTTCGGCAATACGAATCAGATCCCCTCAGGCAAGAGGATTTGCATGCCCTTAGGGATCGGATTCGGAAGAAGTACAAGGAGGATGGGTTGCACATTGCCCAGGTAGTACAATCTCGAATCCTCGCAGAAGTCATACCACCAGTCCTCAGCAACGAGCGGGACAAGGCTGCCGCGGCAGTCACAATCGAAGCTTTCCTTAACGAGTCAGGTCGATTCTGCATTTTCGTCAAGGACAAGGATCACATTGATACTCGCATAGAGGAGGTTAGGGTCCGGCTCATGGCGCTGCGACCGCCCCTCTTTGTCCTGTTTGCTCGGGGATCAGCAAAATCGGTTTGTAATACGGTCGTAATCGGGCTTAGCCAGCGACGCGTCGAGTATGACATTCAGTCGAGAGATGTATTCGGCTCTCTAATTGTTATCTTGTTCCGGAAGGATCTCCTCCGACCCAGACCCTTGGGCTAAGCGGGCAGTCCAGAGCGTGACCTCTCTTTGAGCCCCCCTCCGGTTTTGCGGGCCCTTCCACCTATCGCAAGTGGTAGGGGCGCTCCTTGGTCTCACTGCCACACATGTGCTCCTGCAAGGGTTCTCTCCCACCAGTGGCCGAGTGGATCGCCCGCGTCTACGGGAAGGGGAAGGGGTACCGCGTCGTAGTCGAGGGGTTGCTCGATTTCGAGGTGGAATGGCTCGACCGGGTCGAGGAGTGGACCGCGGAGGCGATCCTGAAACGCCTTCGGATGGCCTACCCGAAGCGGGCGCCGCCGTCGGGGGACCCGACCGCGGAGAGGGTCATGGAGTTCGAGGCGGATGTGAGGCCTGCCTCGACAGAACCGTAATGGGTCGGTAGTCCCTTGTGCCGACCAGATGGTGCGATTCTCAGATTTCTTGAGAGGCACTTTCACGACCGACCAAACATACCGATAGATGCCTCGGCTCCGACGGATGAAGAGGAGTTAGAGTATGGACCGGCACGCGTCGAACGCGTACCTCCAAGAGGTACTTCGGCAAGCAAGGATTGGGCTCTGGTCGTTTGAGGGTATCCGAAGACTTTCCGCTAAGAAGACCCGCCTCGAGAAGTTACTCACCGAGGTCACCAGTGCCGTGAAGGGTTCCCCCTCGATCGAGCAGCGCGCCGACATCTTGCGGCTGAGCGGCCGGGTCGCCGCGATGAATGCACGAATAGTGATGAATCTCCAGTCCTTCCTCGCGGCGTCCGGTGTGATCTCCGCGATCTTTTGGCCCAACCAGAGATGGGGCACTAAGGCCGAAAGGCGCATGCGGGAGCGCCGAGGGCGGGAACTCCGATTCCTCGTCGGAATGCCTGAAAAGTGCGCTTTGCGGTATGTCCCCGGGGGGGTGGACGACACCCGTGGGGGCCTCCTGCACGTCGATGAAATCATCGACGACGCGGTCAACCTCAACCCCGGCGGGAGAATCGACACCTTCGTAATCGGTAGGTTCGAGGACGGGGAGTCGATGCTGGGTTCCCACGCAGTGAGGGCCTTCGACGAGACAGGCATGCATCTGTTCGTCGGCAGCCGGGATTCGGATCTGCGGAAAATTGCGTTGGAGATGTATTCGACTACTCGCGCACTAAGGGAAGAAAATCGACTGACAGTGGTGCAATTGAAAGAGAACTCGTCCCCGGGGGGGGTATAATGTTCTCGCATGGCACTGTCGGAGGGACACCGGTTCAACCCGCTAAGCGCTAACTACACTAGGCCCGATCTCTCTCGTGTTGGGGCGAGGTGCGACGTCCGGAATTGCCAAATACGACCCCGTGACTAACTAGGTCGAGGGGTTGGGCCGAGTTCGGGAGTCGAACCCGATCTTCCAGTTTACCGGTCCGGCGGGCAGCCGTTACCCCAGCTCGGCCATACCCCTCTTCGTGAACCGAACCATATCGAATCTTCGCGTCGCGCCTCAACACGATCACGGTTTGGATCCCTGCGGCTGAGGGCCGGCCGTCTCGAGAAGCTTGCTCAGGTGCACAATGAGCATCCCGACTTGCATGAGGACTTTACCGCCGGCCTTGCTCTCCTCCGGAGAATCATCCGGGGCCCGGCTCCACTCTTGGAATGCGTCCCTGGTTTGTTGGTAGTGCGAAACGGTCGACCCGAGCCACTCGAGGGTGGAGTCCAACGCCCGACCGCGTCCACCATACCCACCGCGCTTGACAATCTCGTCGAGACGATTCAGCGTGTCTCGGCCAATTGCGATCGTAATCCTGACCGTCCCCGAATCATCCTCTGGAGACTCTGCCCCGGCCTCCGTGAGATGCGTCATCGATGGTTTATAGACCATGTGCATGCCATCCGAAGGATGTCTTAGAGACATATAAGGGGGCGGTGCCTAGACCCATTCGTGGCTCGCCTTCGTGGCTCAACCAGGCAGCGAGGCGGTAGATCGCGCGGCCGAGGCTTTCGACTCTAATCACATGAAAGGGCCCCGGAGCGACCCGGGGCCAGCAGGGGTTAGCTCCGTCCGGTGGAGGATAGAGAGGTCGTGAGAGTGCGCCAAAATGGCAAGGGGGTTACCGAGCGCTGTTTGAAGGACTCCCGAGGATCGCGGAGCGGGTGCCTGGCGGACACCCCAATACAAAGGGCGGAGTTTCCCTTTTGGATAGGTGCTCCCGGCGGGAGTTTCCCCGGCCGCCCGTGGCGGGCGGCTGGATTTGAACCCGCGTCAGAGGCTCGAGAGGCCTCTATCCTTGACCACTAGACTACGGGAGCGCCGGGAAGGCCTTAGCGGACTCCCTCTTTGAGCCTTTCTCCGGTTCAGCGGAGACTGACCGGCTGGGCTGCCCCGGGGTCGGCTTCGACGACGACCGCGGTGCCGTACGCCAGGATCTCGGTCATGACCTCGCTCATCTCGGACGTGTCGAACGACACGGACAGGACGGCGTTCGCGCCGAGGCTCTTCGCGTGGTCCTTGAGACGGGTCAAGGCCTCGTGCCGGGACTGCTCGAGGAGCTCCGTGTATTCGGTGATCTCCCCTCCGCCCAGACTGCGGAGCCCGGCAACGATGTTGCGTCCGAGTCCGCGAGAGCGGACGATGAGCCCGTACGTCACGCCGATGGTCCGCACTACTCGGTAGCCCGGGAGGAACGGCATGCTGACAATGAGAAGATCGGTCGGGGGCGCGTACAGGGGCGGACCGCCGGCGGGGAGGGGGGACTCGGGCATGCCGCGGCGAGCGTCCCCACTCGCTTAACCGTACCGCCCGCGAACCCCGGTTCGGGAGCGCTCTCCCGGCCGCGCCGAAGCGACTAAGAGGGGGAGCGCCCTCGTCCGGTTCCGTGACCCCTCCCGTGAAGGCCCGCAGCGGCCACATCCTGCTCGACCCGAAGCGATCCTACAAGGACCTCGTTCGGGTCTACCCCGAGATGCATCGTAGGGTCGTCGAGATGAACCGCCCGTTCGTGAAGGAGTCCGACCCCCTGCTGCCCGAAGTCCTCCTCGACGAGAACCTCCGCGACCTCAAGGGGAACCGCAAGCCGGCCGGATACAACCGTCCCGACCCGTTCGGGCTTCGCCTGATCTTCCCGATGTCGGACGAACGCCGCGCCGAGTTCTACTTCACGAAACCCGCGCGATGCCAGGAGGTCGTGCAGATCACCGAGCAGGTCTCGGTGCTCCTTCGGCGCCGGGGGATCCGCCACACGGTCGAGTACGACCGCCTGCCGCTCGGACCTCCCCGCGGGCTCCCCGGACTGGGACCGACCGGTCCCACGGCGGGCGTGCTCAGCTCGGCCTGATCCCTCGACCGCGCCGGTCGATCCCGGCCCTACCCGGGCGGTCGCCGGAAGGGCCAGAAGGGAGTCGAGCCGCTCCCCGAGGAGGAACTAGAGGATTCCGCGGGGGCCGACGGGGGCGGCGTCTCGGCGGGCGGGGGAGAGCTCGGCGCCGGGGGCGGCACCTCTCCCTGGAGCCGACGGAGCGCGTCGCGAGCCTTCTCGAGAGCGGCCGGGTAGTCCTGCTCCCGCAGCCGGATCGACTCGTGGAGCAGGGCCCGCGCCTCGCTCGTGTCGACCCGCCGCTCCGAGGCTCGGGAGAGCGCGGCGTCGATGAGGTAGTGGAGATTCATGAGCTCGCGGTGGAGGGACTTGCGGAGGTTCAGCTCCTCCTCCAGCCCCAGGACCGTCCGCGCGGCCTCCATGTACCGAGCCGCCTTCTCGAGCGGTTCGATCTCCTGGAATCGGGTCCGGAGCGGGCCCACGCTCACGCGGAGACCGTCGGCGGCGAAATTGATCTCGGTGAGCAACTCCCCCCGGCGTCGGACGAACGGTTCGCGGACCGACTGCTCCAGGGCTTCGGTCCCCCGCGCGAACTGAGTCTCGGCCTCCTCGAGTCGGTTCGCGTCGAGAGAGACCCGGGCCTCGCTGAACGTCTGCATCATGGGGGTAGTGTCGACGCCGAGACGCTCGCCGACCCACAGCTGCTCCTTGAGCCGGCGTAAGTTCGACTCCAGCCGGTCCCGGCGGCTCCGTCGGATCGTCTCCCTCTCGGTACGGACGAGGGATAGGGCCGCGCCGAAGTCCTGCCGGACGGCCAGTTCGTTGACCTGACGGCGCACGTCGGGGAGGCGGGGCGATTCCCCCTCCGGACGCGGCGGCGCGTGGGCCAGCTCGGCCTCGAGCTCCCGCCAGCGCACCTCGAGCACCGCGGAGAAGACCCTCCGCCCGGCGCTCTCGCCCCGCGTGACCGCCTCCCGCACGTGGTGCCACTCGCGGGCGCGCAGGGCGGCTTCGGCCTCGGTGACCACCGCCTCGACCGGGTCGACCTCCGTCGTCAATCCCTCGCGACGGCCCACGTCCACGAGGTTCCGCAATCGGCCGAGGGGCCCCGCGAAGAGCCGCTCGATCGCCCACCGGCCCATCTCGGTCGCCTCCCGGGCGGCGCGGATCGCCTCCGCGTAGTTCCCCGTGTCGACGTAGCGAAGTCCCTCGGCCAGGCGGTTCGATGCCTCGGTGGCGTCGGCGCCGAGCTCGGTCGCCTCGGCGACCTGGGCGTTGGCGGTCGCGCAGGCATCGCGAGCCCGCCGATGGCTCTCCCGTTGCATGACGAGCGTGTCGGACGCCGAGATGGCGTGCTCGAGGACGTCGGCGTACTGGTGTTTCTGGAAGAGGCTGCGGGCCATGTCGAGTTCGGTCATGGCGGCCGGCGCGACGATGCCGTCCTTCGTCCCTCGTTCGACGGAGCGCTCGGCCGCCTCGATCGACCCCTGCGCGATCTGGCGCTGGAGCTCGACGCGCTCGAGCTCGGCCTCGCTCTTCGAGGCGAGCTGGACCGCGTCCACGGGCCGGCCCTCGTCCAGGGCCATCCGGGCCTGATGGAGGAGGTTCTCGGCGATCGTCGTGTCCGCCCCGTCGGTGCGGAGACGCGAGACCATCGCCCGGAATCCGGCGAGGGTCTTCGAAACCTGATGGTAGGTCGCCTGGAGCAGCTCGCGCTCGATCGGGCCTCCGAGCTCGATCGCACGGGCGTACTCCCGTTTGGCGAGGGCGGCGTCGACCTGTTCGATCGCGGCCCGCAGGGGGCCGACCTCCACGCGCAGGAGGTCCGCCTGGGCGAGCGCCTCGCGAGCTCGCTTCGCGACCCGCTCGGCGTGCTCAACGAGGCCTCGGGTCCCGATGAACTCCGCCCGGGCCGCGTCCAAGAGGGCCGCGGCGCCCATCGGGACCGGGAGCGCGATCCGGCGTCGTGCCTCGGCGAGCGGAGCGAGGATCTTATCGAGGTCGACGCCGGCGCCTCGGGCGATGTCCAGGTCGCGCTCGAGACCGCGCAGGTTCTCCTCGAGGATCGGGGCGAGCAGGGCGACGAGCTCCTCGTGCAGGAGCCGGGTCGCCGTGCGGGTCGCCTCGGGAGCAGCCGTCGTCCGCTCGGTGCGCAGGCCATGGAGCCGCGACGCGAACGGCTCCATCGGGGCCGACAGTCGGCGGCCGTCCTCGATCAAGCGCTCGATCTCGCCGAAGAGACGGTCGGTCTCGGCCGCGGCGGTCGCTTCGGCGAGCTTCTGGCGCACCGCCTGGATCGTCGCTTTGGCCGAGCCCAAGTCGAGCGCCTGGAAGGCGAGGCGGGCGCCCCGGATCGGCTCGTAGAACGGTTCGGGGTCGACGCCGAGCTCGCGCAAGTTCCCGAGCGTCTCCTGGGCCAGCGCGATCTCTTCCACGATCGCCTGCGTCTCGGCGCGGGTCCGTACCGCGGTCTCCTCGAGCCCGTGCGCGAGACGGTACGCCTCGGCGTAGTGGCCCGCCCGTGCGGCCGCCTGGGCCTCCTCGAGCTCGCCGCGGAAGCGGCCGAGGTCGAGGCCGAGCGTCTCGAGCTCGACCAGGGAGAGCTTGGCGTGCGAGACCGATTCCTCGCTGCGCAGGAGCTGCTGTTGCTGGACGCGGGTGCGAATCTCCTGGGAGGCCCGCGACGCCTTGACGAAGTCGCCCATGTTGAAGATCTGCTGGACCTCGTCGATCTGGCGCTGGATCTCGTCCCCCGGGCCACCCATGTCCTCGAGGACGCGGCGCTCCTCCTCCAAGAGGTCGACGAGGGCGCTCGCGTGGACGGCGAACACCGAGGCGAAATCGCGTTCCGCCTTGCGGAGGCTCTCGATCGCGGCGAGGAGGTCCTGCTTGACCCGGAGCGTGACGTCGGCGTCCGCGAGGAGGCGTCGGACCGGAGCGGTCAGGGAGTCGTCGGGGATGTCCCCGAGCCCCTGCTCCATCTCCTCGACCCGGCGCGCTACGTAGGGCACCGAGGCGTTCCGCAGCTCGACCTCCGCCTGGGAGAGCTCTTCGGCCCCGGTCGCGAGGTCGCCGGCATCCAGCCGACCCCGGGCGCCCGTCAGCCGCCGCGCAGCCTCTTCGGAAAGGAACCCGCGTTCCTGGGCATACTCGCGGACCCGGTCCAGGGTCTCCCAGCGTTCCTGGAAGAACCGAAGCGCCTCGCGCCCGAGGCGGAGGACCGTGTCGCGGAGCAGGTCCCGGGCGGGCCCGACCTCCACGCGGTCCAAGTGCCCGCGCACGCGGGTGAGCGCCGTGTCGAACTCATCCGGCAAGAATCCGGCTTTGTGGAATCGGGCGAGCAACTCCTCGAGCGTCTGGAGCTCGTCCCGCGCCGCTTCCAGGTCCTCCGTGAGTTGACTGACGCGCTCCGCGGCTTCCTGGCTCGCCGCGAGCGCCTCGGAGTAGATCTTGAGACGGAGGGCTTCGCGCGCGCGGTTCATGGCGGCGAAGACCTCGCTGGGATCCCGACCGAGCCGACGCGCCTCGTTGATGCGGGGACGGACCTCGTCGAGGAGCGAGGCCACGACCGCGACGATCGGCTCCTCGGCGGCGGCCCGGGCGGTCTCGAGCAGGTGCGGGATCTCGTCCGCGGGGACGCTCGGCAATCGTCCGATGGCGTCCTCGACCGCGGCCCGAGCCGGCCCCGCGTCCGTGCCGTACTCCGCGAGCGCGTCGACCGACGTGCGGAGCGTGACCAGCACTTGCGCGGTCCGCTCCCGGAGAACCTCCCCCAACTCCTTCACGGCGGTCTCGATGGCGGGGACGGTCGTCGGCCACTGCTCGGGGCTCACGTTGACGTCGGCGCGGAGGGCCTCCTCCAGGGCGGCGGTGGAGGCGCCGTGCTCCTTCGCGACCGTGACCCATTCTTCCCCCCGCGCACGGGCCGCATCGTGCCGGAGCTTGGCCTCGGGGAGACCGTCGCGCAGAAGTGCGCTAACGGCCGCGAGCGAGTCCGGGACCCGTCCTTCCTGGGCCAGCGCGAGGCCCCGTTCGAGTTCTTCCGTGAACACCGTGCGACGGGCATCGGAAAGGCCCGCCCAGTCGGCGATCGCGAGCGCGTCGCTCCGGGCGGTCGCGACGTTCTGCGCGCCGGCTCGGTTGAGGGTCTCTTCGAGATGGAGGAGCCGCGCTGCCGTGTCGGGCCACGGAGCTTCCGGGGCGGGGTGGGCCAGGGCCTCGAGCTCGGCCCGGTCCTCCGGGGCGACCGGGATCCCGGCCGCGGTCATTTGGGCGACCGTCTCCACGGTCTTCCGCCGTCGGTCCTCGATCGCGGCCGAGACGTGGCTGTCGAGGTACTCGAGCAGGGCCCTCGACTGGATCTCCACGCCGTCCCAGTCGGAGCGGCGGGCGAGCTCCCGGAGTTGCGTGACCCGTCCGCCGACCTCCGCGAGCGTGATCCCCAAGGTCTCGAGGGTCCCGACGGAATCCTCGGCCTCCTTCTGCAGGACCTCCGCGGATTGGCGCTTCTTCTTGAGAGCCTCGGCCTTCTCCTGAAGGATCCGGGTCAAACGGGACGATGGTAACGCCCCCAAGCCTCCCGGTCCTGACGTGCGCGTCCCCCTACCCCCGTGACGTCGCGCACGAGGGCGCCGATGCACCGGGTATCGAAATCATGGGCGGGCCCCTTTATTAACCAAGCGCGAACATCGGGCCGTCCCTCTGACGGTGCCGGAGAGCCGTTCTAGGTGCGGGTGATCTGGCGTCGCCCCATCGCATCCAGGTATTGGACCTCGCCCCCCGGTGCGATCTGGGCCTTGGTCTCGGCGTCGATGGCGAGACTGAACGTCTCGTAGGTCTCGAGGTCCATCAACTGTACCTCGGTGTCGGTCATCGACAGGACCTGGGCGTTCCGCTTGCCGATGAGAGGGACCTGCACCTTGTGCGTCACCGGGAAGACGACGCTGCGCTTGCGACGGTCGAAGATCCCGACCGCGTCGATCCGGGCCTTCGCTTCGCCGTGTTTCCCCGGTTTGGACATCTGGATGTTGATGATCCGGCACGGCTCCTCGTCGATGAGCATGTACCGGCCCTCCCTCAACTCGCGGATTTCTTGCTGGGTCCAGGCCATCGGGGCGCCCTCGAGCAGGGTTGCACCGTTCCCGATTCATAAGAGTTGCTGGCGCGGGGCGACTCCGCAGGCCTGCCGAGAGGCACGAGGGTTTATTCCCGCTCCTCCCCCTCTCCTGTTCGGTCTCAGGCCGGGGAAGCATGGCATCTCTCGCGGAGCGGTACCAACCGGCGTCCGTCGAGAAAGCCGCCCGCTCGCTCTGGGCGGCCCGGGGGTTTCCTCGCCCGGACGGGGTGCTCGGCCGATCGAACTCCCCCCTCGTGCGCCAGTTCGAGGGGAGTTACTCCGGCTCGGAAGGAACGACCCAGGTCGCGATCCGGGCGGTCGCGGCGGACGTCGACGCGCGGTACCTCGCGCTCGCGGGACGCCGGGCGCTCGGCACCCTACGCCGCGTGGACGACCTCGTCGACGATCCGGTCGCGAGCCTCCTGCGCTCGCTCTCCGTCTGGACCGGGGGCGCCTTGGGCCAACCGTTCGACACCGGGGAGCGCCGGGCGGGCATGGAGGCGATCCTCGGTCGGATGGCGGGACGGGGCCTCGTCGTCACGCGCGATGCCTCCCTCCGGATCTGCCCGTCGTGCGGCGCCCCTCGGAGCCCGGAGCGGATCGTCTACCAGCAAGAGGAGGGCGACACCTACCTCGTCCGATTCACCCTTGTCGACGGGACCCGACGGATCCAGGCGCTCGCGTGGGTCGATGGCCCGTGGCGCCTCCTCGGGGCGACGGCTCTACTCGTTCACCCGGAACTGCCGTACGCCGTCGCGCGCTATCGACGCAAGGGCGTGGACGAGCTGATCCTGACGTCCCGCCCCTCCCTCGCCCGGCTCGCCGACTGGCTGCCCGGTGCGGAGGTCGAGGTCGTCGAGGAGATGCCGGGCGCGCGGTGGTCGGGCCATCCGTACGAGTACCCCCTTCGTGCCGAGTTCCCGATGGGGAGCGAGCTCACACCCCCCGGGGGAACCGTGCAAGCCGTCCCCGAGGTCGGCGACAGCGGCACCGGGATCGTCCCCCTCGTCCCTGGCCACGGCGGGACGGACGCGCCGATCGCGGAACGCCTCGGGATCACCGGCTGGCCACTCGTGAACACCCGCGGCCGGCTCGGGAGCACGCTGGTCCACAAGTACGAAGGGCTGGACCTGACGACCGCGACGGAGTTCGTCCTCCGTGATCTCGGGGACAGCGGGGCCTTGTTCGCTCGCCTCCGCGTCCGCCGGGGCGTTCCCCACTGTTCGATCTGCGGGACTCCGCTCGTGTGGGCTCCGGGACGGTCGTGGTGCCTCGAACCGTCGCGATTGCCCGCCGACCGACTCGACGCGTACCGCCGACTCCTGCCGCACGACCCACCGATCACCCAGCTCGAGGTCGCGGCGTGGCCGGTCAGCGACACGATCACCGAACCCCCCGGGCCGGGGAACGCGACGTTGCTCGAATGCGCGCGGTGCGACCGCTTGGCTCCCCTCGGCGCCGACCCGGCGTGCCCTTGCGGCGCCGGGCGCCGCGCGGTTACCCGGCGCCTCCTTCCGGCGATCCAGGGGACGTTGGGGGCGTGGGCGCGCTTCGATCCGCTTCCGGCGGGCGACTCTACCTGGCTCTACCTCAACGACCGTCGACGGGCCCCCTCTCTCGCCCACCAGCTCGCCGTCATGAGCGGGGTGCCGGGAGCACCGGCCGACGTCGGCCTCACGATCCTCCCGGGCGGTCCGCAGGACGCCCTGCCCGGTCTCGTCGCCTCGGTCGGTGCCGATGCGGTGCGAGCGGCCGTGGTCCACTGGGAAGACCCGACGGATTCCGCGCCGGTTCTCGTCGAGGCCTGCCGACAGGAGAGCCGCCTCCTCGCGCGGTACTGGGCCCTCGCCCGGAGCGTTCTCGAACAGATCGACCCGGCGATGCTGACGGCGTTCACGCCCTCGATCACCGGATTCCTGTCGGACCTCGAGCCGGAGGATCGGGCGATCCTGTCCCGGTGGGAACGCATCCGCGTGGCCGTGCTGGCCGACTACGACGCCCAGGCGCCGGCCCGGGCCTACCGACGCTTGGCACGGTTCCTGACCAACGACCTTCCCGATTACCGGGCCCTCGTCCGTGCTCGCCTTGCCGCGTCCGCCAATTCCGCGACCCGTCGGGCCGCCCTGCGTACCTTGCACCACCTCGTGCGGGCCACCGCCTTCCTTCTCGGCCCGGTCGTCCCGCACACCGCCGAGGCGATCCACAGTGCGACCACTTCGGGCGGCACGAGCCTGTTCGAATCCACGGTGGAGGCGCTGGATGCCAACCTGCTCGACGACGAGCGGATCAAGGGTTGGGACCGATGGCGCTCGGTCATCGCCGCACTGGACCGGTTCCGTGCCTCGGTGGGACTCCCGCCGGGGACGGTCCTCCCGTCGGTGGCGGCGGTCGTCGCGACGGATGAGATGGCCCAGGCCCTCCGCGGGGACCGGCCGACGATCGAACGCCTGAGCCGGGTCACCCGATTCGAGGCGTTCGGTCCGTCGACGCCTTGGACCGGCCGGCGGCGGGACTTGGAGCCGGTCCTCTCGGAGATCCAGAAGGTGTACCCTCACGAGGCGACCCAGATCCAGCACCTCCTCAGGCGCTTTCCAGCCCGTCGTCGCGTCGAGCCCGGCTCCGCCGACGAACTCTCCGTCGTCATCCAGGGCGTGCCGAGGAAGATCTTCCCGTCGATGGTGACGTACGTGGAGCGGACCCCGGACCGGGTCATCCCGACCCCGTGGAACCGCGGCGAGCTGTACGTCGAGATGCCGGCAGCAGGGCCGGTCCCGACCCGGATCCCCCCTCCGCTGTCGACCGACGGGTTCGGGCTCCTCCGCCGGGTCGAACGGGTCCTCCGCCAGCTTCCCTCGAAGCCCGGGTCGTCGCGACCCCCGCTGGTGATCGCCACCCTCGACCCGCTCGCCTCCGAACTTCGCACCGTGGCGATCCCCCTCGCCATCTACCTGAACGTTACGGAAGTCCGCGTCGTGGACGATCATCGCGAGTTCCCTCTGGCCGAATGCGAGCACGGACGGAGCCGAACCGGCGTTCCATGGTGGGTTCACCTCCCCGGACTGGTTCTCGTACGCCGTCCCGTGAAGCACCGACCTCGGAACTCCGGTCGCTCCCGAGTGCGGCCGACCCGGCCCGGCCCCGAGACCCGCGAGCCCGAGCGGGACTTTGCGGCCCCGGAGTGGATCGCGAGGGAGGAGCAGATCCGCGCCCTGATGCAGGAACTGGACGCCGTCCTTGGCACTCCGGCGCTCGGGTTTTCGAAGGTCGCGGGCGCATGGGACGCGGGACTTCAGTCGCGATCGGCCTACGAGGCGGTCGCGTTCGACACCCTCGCGGCCCTGCCGGGTTTCGGATGGACGCTGGCCGAGGCGCTCGTCGAGAAGCTCGGTCGGACCCCCCCTCCCCGGCCCGTCCGTCGTGGGCCCGGCGTGCCACCTCCTCCTGCCTCCCCGCCGAACGAGACGGTTACCGGGCCGCCGCCCCCGCCGGCCTACCTCGAGCCACGCGCTCCGCCGGCTCTGACCCCGGCGCCCCGGGTCGCGGCGCCTGTGATTCGTGCACGGGAACCCCTGCCGACCCGCCCCGGTCCCCCCGAGTTGGTGCGCGTGCCGGTACCCGTGCCGCCGCCACCGGCGGTACTGGAGCCGGTTTCCCCAGCGCCGACCGAGGCCCCGGCACCCCCGACTCCGCTTCCGCCGTCTCCCGAATCCGCTCCCACGGCCGAGATCGAAACTGTCCTCCCGATTCCCGCTGCGGGAGTGGCGGAGCCGGCCGGGGGGGCCCCCTCCGGAACGAGGGAGACCACGGTCGAACCCGGGAGGGAGCCGAACGAAGGTGCGAGGGAGGCTCTCCCGCTCCCTTCCGATGCGGTCGTCCCGTCTCCCGGCGCTCCCCCTTCCCCCCGGGAGCTCGAGCGGGAGCCGTTCGCAACCGAGCGCATGGAAGAGCCCGTCCCACCTCCGCCTCCGAGCGACCAAGAAATAACGAGCGCAGAAACAGGAGAACTCGCCGGCGCGACGGCCGTACTGGAGGCCCCGCTCGAGCGGGAGCCCAGAGGGATCGAGGTGGCCCCGCCCCCCCTCGGCGAGGAACCGATGCCGGAACTGCCGATCCCCCTCGCGAACCCGTCTCCGCCGGCGGAGGGTCCCGAGCCCGAGCCGACCACGGCCCTCCCCTCGGTGCCCTCGCCGGAGCCTGAGCTCCCCGCCGAACCCTCTCCCTCCCTCCCTGTCCCCTTGCTGCCGGCCGCCGAGGCGCCGACCCTGGCCGAACCGTCGGAACTACTCGGCGAGGTTGAACCCCCACCCTCCTCATCCCCTCCTTCCGAGGAGGAAACTCCCCTAGCGGAGATCCCGGTGCCAGCCGCGACCGAGGAGAACGTCACCCCGAGCGCTCCGGTCGCCGAACCCGGAGCTCCGGAGGTCGCCCTCGAATCGCCGGGCTCGCCGGAAACGACCCCCTCCCCCCAGGGGATCGCGGAACCGCTGGCGGAGCCCGAACCTGCAAGGACGGGCGATGCGGGGTCGCCCCCCGAACCCGAGGCCCTTCCGCTTCCGCCGCCCCCATCACCGTCCCCCGCCCTGGAACCGAGGCTCGAGGTGGCCGGGACCGCTCCGACCCTGCCCGAACCCAACCGGGAGCCGGCGCTACCCCCCGTGTCGACCCCCTTGGAGGCGCCGGCACCACCGCTCCCTCCGGAACCGATGGCCCCGCCGTCACCGCCGTTCACGGCCCCGACCGTCGTGCCCCCGCGAGCTGGAGTGGAGGTGGTGGTGGCGCTCTCGTACCTGCCGGCGCTCCAGGAGTTCCTCGACACTACCTCCGCGGGGCATCGGGGGGTGGCCATCGTCCGCGAGTCGCCCGAGCGACTGCGGACCCACGTGGGCCCACGGCCGGTGGAGGTGTACTGGCTCACCAACCTGGGCCGGGGCCTGACCCTCAAGCCGAGCGACCTGGACGCCTACAGCGCGTTCCTCGAGACGGCCGTCGGGCAGGACCGGGTCACCGCCTTCTTCTTGGAGGGGATCGAGTACCTCGCCCGATTGCACGGAATGGACCGGATCATCGAGCGGTTGACCGCCTTCCACGCCCGGGCGGTCGAACACGATGCCCGGGTGTGGGTCTGCGTCCACCCCGGACTGCTCGCCCCGGCGGACCTCGATCGGCTCGTGGCCGCGTTCGAGGAGTGAGGCCCTCGCGGTCGCCGACCGGGTCGAAGGAATCGAGGAAAGGGTTCGCCACCGGCGCCGGCCGTGGGCGCGTTACGGGCAGGTACCGACCGCCCCGCACTGTTGGCTGATCTCGGTGACCGAGTTCAGCGTGATCGTGCCGGACGAGGCGGATCCGAGGTCGTAGAACAGGGTGAACGTGACCGCCGTGCCCGGGATCACGGCCTGCGTCTGGATATAGACCGTGACCAGGGTGATCACGGGCACCGCCCCGCTCGAGACCGTGAACTCGAGCTCGAGCTCGGTCGAAACGGGCGAGGTCGTGGCCTCGGTGAACTTCCAGAAGTGAGCGAGGTCGTTCAAGGTGGGGGCGTTGATGGCGTAGTTCGTAGCGGCCGCGGCGAGGACGGTCGGAGTTCCGACCGTGGTCGATAGGGCGGTGGGCAGGACCCCCGGCTGCGTTCCGACCCCGACACTCGCTTCGGTCCAGTAGGTCAGGCTGGACGTGCCGTGGTAGAAGCCTCCGCCGGTTTCGACCGTCCCGTTCTGGATCGAGAACGAGACCGCCACGACCCATCCCATCGTTAGCAGCAACATGGCGATGATCGTTCCCCCGAGCACGCTTCTCCTCGTCACTCCCGACCTCCATCCGCCGGGTTTCGTCACGTTGATGGTTGCCATCTTTTCGAGGCCCCTCGTGTTTGGTTGCGTAGGCGGAGGTAGAAGAAGGTACGCGTCCGCAGGCAGGGCTTTCCCTTGCCGAGTCCGGGGACCTGCATGATTCCCGCCTCCTCCCTCTACGGGCAGAGACCCACCGAGGCGCACGCGAGGACATCCACCTGCATCGTCTCCACGGTGACGGCCCCGGGGGCGAAGGTCCCGGCGTCCCAGTAGAGCTCGAAGGTTAGGGCGCCCAGGAGGACGGTGCCACGGGTCTCCAGGTAGACCCGAAGGGAGACCGCGGCGTGCGTGAGACCGTCGAGGAACCGTAGCTCCAGTTCCGTCGAAATGGGGGCGGCGGTGGTCTCCTGGAACGTCCACCGAACGGATTGGTTGGTAGCCGTGGCGGTATTGATCGTGAAGCTCGCCGCGACGGCGGGAAGGACCGTCGGGGCCGTCACGATCGCGGAGAGGGCCGTCGGTACCGGCGTCGGGATACCCCAGAGTTGCGTGGCCTGCCAGACCCAGTAGGCGATGCTTTGCTGTCCCACGTCGGCCCCCTGCCCCGTCTCGAAGGGACCCTGCACGAGTTGCGCCGGGGCGGCGACGCCCGTCCCGATCAGGATCGAGACGACCAGGATCCCAGCGACACCGGACGTCCCGGCCAACCACCCCAGCCGTCGACCGACCGAGGAAGCGGTGCGCGACGGACCGGTCACGGACATACCCCCACCGCGGAACAAAGCTGCGAGACCTCGAGGAGGGACACGATCGTCACGGCGGCCGCGGTTCCGGAGTCCCAGTACACGGTGAAGGTCAACGGCCCGGCCGGGGCGCGACGCTGGGTTTCGACAAAGACGCTGCCGGCCGCGGTGTGGGGGATCCCTCCGACGACGTAGTTGACAGTGTACTCGATGACGATCTCGGTAGAGACCCCGATACCCACGGTCTCGTTGAAGGTCCACGAGGCCGCAGTATGGCCGGTCACTCCGGCCCGGACGAGGGCGGTACCCGACGCGCGCGGAAGTCGGGTCGGCGTGGCCACCGCCGCGCTCCAGACCCGGGGCACCGGCGCCGGCGTCGTTCCCCGGGCCGCGCCTACGAACTGCCAGTGGGTGAGGAACCCGGTCTTCGAGCTCTCTGCCCCCAGGTTCTCCGGAGAGAGGCCGACGTGGAACGAAGCCGCCGCGGCGAACCCCGAGACGAGGACGAGCAGGGCCACTCCGGCCGTGACGAGGCCTCGGAACGCAGCGCGCGGGCGCGAGCTCGGCGTGCGAGTCCGGGTGCGTCGTTTCCCGACCCCGGGCACTGCCCTCGCTTGCACGGCCCTGCCGCCTCGGAAAGACTCCGTTCGAGGCGGGTCTTAACACCTCTCCGCCATCGGAAGTCCTCCGAGGGCCCTTCGATGGGCGGGACGACTGTAAGGTTGAATTAGGAAAGGCCAGCATCGCATCGTCACGATGCGGGGCCCTCGCAGTTTCGAACCGACGGCTCGGCCCGCCTCCGCTCCGTCTGGCGTGGGCGGCTCGAGCGGGTCCGGGTTGATTGCCTTTCTCCACGCCCACCCAATCCTCTGCCTCGCGATCCTGACGCCCGGGATCCCCGAGTACCTCTCGACGTCGAGTTCGTTACTGACCGTCGTCACGCTCCCCTTCTTCTTCCCGATCCAACTGGCGATCAACGTCGGCCAGTACACGGCCGGAGCTCTCCTCATTCGAGAGGCGGTGATCCGGTGGCACAAAGGGTGGGGGACGGTCTTCCTCCTCGGCCTCGCGTACGGGATCACGGAGGAAGGGTTGGGGGATAACACGCTCTTCAACTCTCACCACGGGACGGACGGGGTTCTCGGCTCGTTCGGCCGATTCTACGGAGTCAACTGGGTCTGGGCCACGGGGGTCCTTGCCTTCCACGTGATCTACTCGATCGGGCTCCCGCTCCTGCTGCTCCGCCTAGCGTTGCCGGAGACCCGCGGACGGACCTTGCTCTCCCGACGGGGGATCGGGCTCGCGCTGACCTCGCTCGCGCTGGCCACCTCGGTCGAGACGGTGCTCGTGTTCGGCGAGTTCCACTTCTGGATGGGGTCGACGCTGTTGGTCGGTAGCGTGATCGCGATCGCGATCCTGGTCGGCGTGGCGTACCGGCTCCCCGCGGGGGCCTGGGCCCCGCGTGACTCGGCGCCGACGGGACGCTCCGGGGAGCTCATGGCGATCGGGTTCGCGTTCTTCCCGATCGCGTTCCTGCTCGAGTACGGGTTCACTTCCACGACCGTGCCTCCCGCAGTCATCATCCTCGTCGAGCTCGTAGCGTTCGGCCTCCTCCTCGAGCGGGTGCGCCGCACTGCGGGACGTTCGGGGAACGAGCACCTCCTGGTCGAGCTCGCCTTCGGCTTCGTCCTCTGGCAAGCCGTGTTCGGCGTTCTCCTGACCCTTGGTCTTCCGTTCACGCTTCCGCTGGTCGCGATCGCCGTCCTGTTCTTCCTACGGCTACGGCGCCGCTATCCGACCCCACCCCGGCCCGATGCGGGCCCCCTCCCACCGCCGGGAGTACTGGCCGGCTAACGCCGGAGGTATTCCCGATGTCGGGGGTGAGGCTTCGTGGTGGGGGAAAGGGTAGGAATCGCAGGTCGGAACGTCGACCCTTAGGGGTGCTTGGCCATCGCCATTACGTCGGCGTGGCTGACGTCCTTCCCATGGTTCTCCTTCACGTGCTGCTGCACGAACTTCACGAGCTCGTGCTCCTTCTTGCTGACGATCTCGAATCCGTCCTCGCAGGCCACCTTCATCCTTCCGCATCCCATGGTTGCACTCCTCGCCGGTCAGGGCGAGTGGGTCCGGATTGCCGTTCTAGGGCATAAGCGTGCGGTCGAAGGAAAGGGCGAACCCCGCCTCGACGGACCGCTCCTCCACGTACGAGCGCGGGCATCTGTCGGGCGAGAACGACTCGCCACGCCGGGCCGAGTCCCGTCTCGCTTCGGCGGTATCCTAAGCACCCTACGGCTCGCGCGTTCCCTCCGGAGGGGGCCGTCGGCGGAAGCGAACGACGACCAAGGCGAGAACGAGGACGAGGGCGGCGATTCCGAGTCCCAGTCCCCAGAGAATATACCCCGTATCGCTCAGCGTTTGCACGGGACACATGGTCACATCGGGCCCCACGAGGATCGACGTGGTGTAGACCTGACCCTGGGCGTCCCGCACCGTGAGGTTGGCGAAGGAGATCGCGGGGCTTGGGGTGATCGTGACCGCCGCCCCCGAGGCTGTCGTTCCGTCGCTGAAGGTCCAGTTGTCGCTGAGCGGAGGGCTACCCCCGAGGGCGTTGGCGGAGAAGTGGAGTTGAACGGGGGAACCCGGACCCCCACTGCATCCGACGCCACCGGTGTACGAGTAGGTCGGGGCGGCCGATAGCGGCGACGAGTACGCGACGGGGAGACGGAGGTCGGCCGAGACTTCGTGCTCGAGCGCGTCGGTCACGGACACGGAGACCGAGTAGTTGCCGGGGGCCGAGTACGTGTGCGTGGGCTGGCGGAGGGTTGCGCCGGACGTCCCTTCACCGAAAGCCCAGAGGTACGAGTAGGGGGGAAAGCCGCCGACGGGGACGGCGGAGAAGGAGACGGCTTCGTGGGCGGGATCCGGATCGGGGCTCGCGGCGAGGGTCACTCCGAGCGGACGGATCGGGAACGTGAACGTCGCCGAGCCGTCGGCCGAATCGTTGACCCAGACCACCGCCGTGAAGTTGCCTCCTCGAGCGTACGTATGAGTGGGTGAAGGGCCGCTTCCGGCCACCCCATCCCCGAATTCCCAGGCATACGTGTACGGGGTCATCCCGCCGTGGGCCGAAGCCGAGAAGTGGACCGCGAGGGGCGTGCTCCCGTTGAGGGGAGTCGCGGTCGCGTTCGCCGAGAACGGAAGGCCGAACGCCGTGAGATTCCCGTGGGCACCGTAGTCTCCGCTCGCCGCGTAGAGCTGACCGTCCGTCACGACCGGCTCGCTGAGCATCAGCTCGCCACCGGGGAGGGAACCGTTCCACAGGATCGTCCCGTTCGCCGCGTCGACCGCGTAGACGTCCGAGCCGGCCCCCCCGAACACGAGGCCGTTCGCGTACGTGAGACCCCCCACGATCCCGCCGGCCGGGAGGGGGGTCGTCCAGTCGACGGTCCCGTTGTCGGGGTCCACCGCGTAGAGGGCCGAACCCCCGAGGTAGAGGGTGTGACCGTCGTAGGCCCCCGACGAGAACCCGCCTCCCGTGTCCAGGCTCCAAATCGGGGCCCACGGTCCGTGGGTCGTGACGTTGCTGCGGTTCAAGGCGTACGCGAGGCCGTTCTTGTTCGAGGCCACGACCAACGGGATCCCGGAGGGCGTGGTGAGCAGCGTGGGAGTAGAACCGAAATCCGAGTCCTGGCCCGTTACGTTCGGAACCTGCCACGACCCGCTCAGGTTGAGCGTGGTCGCATTGAGCCCGATGATCGCGTTCACGAACGGGGGGTAGCCGCTCGCCTCGTTACCGGTCGTGATCCAGACCGTGTTGGCCGTCGGGTCCACGGCGGGGGTGGTCCAGATCGAACCCCCGTCCTCCCCGGTCGGTACGGTGTCGAAGACGTGGCTCGCCGCATGGTTGCCCGTCAGGTTCACTTCGCGCAACTGTCCCGGGACGAGCGGGTTGTCGAAACAGCTCGAGACTCCGATGTAGAGCGAGCCGTGGTACGTGAGGGCGCTCGCCCAGTTGTAGTAGTTCGTCGTGTCGGGTCCCACCAGGTACTGCCACTCGACGCTGCCGGTGGTGGCGTTGAGCGCGTACCAGTCGGGATCGCTGGTGAGGCCACCGCCCCCTCCAAGGTAGAGCGACCCGTTGACGTACTCCGGGGTCGACGAGACTCCCTGGGGCGCGTAGCCGCAGGGGTCCGTCCCGAGGAAATCCTTCCATTCCACCCGACCCGTCGCCGCGTCCACCGCGTATTCCTCTCCGTTCCACGAACCGTAGTAGACGGTCCCGTTCACGACAATGGGGGCGCTGAAATCGGACCCGTTGGAGGGGATCGACCAGAGCGGCTGGAGCTCAGATACGTTCGAGGGAGCGATCGTGTGCTCGAGGAAGTTCGCCCCGGTCCGCTCGGGGTTGTTCCGGTAGGTGAACCAGTTCACGCGCGGCGGCACGCCGGCGACGTAGGGTGAGATATCCGGCGAGGCCCGTGCCGACCCCGCCCCAAGGACGGTGGGTACCCCTGGCCCCCCTGCGTGGGACCGGCCGCCGTCCGCGGGAGGCATGGCCCCGAGCGTGCCCAGAAGGACGATTCCCAGGACCAGAAGAGCCGCTATGCGTCCCATCTCGGTGCATCTATGAAAGTGCCGGTTCATGAACCATATCGTTCCCCGACCCCCCTCCTACCTCCGGCGACCGAGCCAGGTTGGGTCCGGTCGGGGCGATGATCGCGGGCCGCAGAGTCAGCCGCGAGGGCGCTCGTCGGGGATAGGGTCGGGGCTCGCGGGTCGAGAGGGTGCCGGGGGTCCGCAGGGCTTTTTGCCACGGAGTTCCCATCCCGCCGCGGCGGTTCGATGCCGGTCTACGTCGGACTGCTCCGGGCTGTCAACCTCCCAGGTCACAACCGGGTCCCGATGACGGGATTGACTCAACTGGTCCAGGACCTCGGATTCACCGACGTGGTCACGTACATTCAGAGCGGCAATGTCGTCTTCGGGGGAACCTCCTCCCCTCGCCGGGCTCTGGAAGAGACCCTCGAGGGAGCCCTGAAGCGCCATCTGGGAGTGTCCACGGATTTCCTCGTGAGGAGGGCCGCCGAGTGGGATCGCATCATTCGGGACAACCCGTTCCCCAACGAAGCCCGAGACGACCCCGGGCATCTCGTGGCGATGCTGCTGAAGGCGACGCCCGACGCCGCAGCGGTCCGCTCGCTCGAGGGGGCGATGCGAGGTCCCGAGACGGTCCAGGTCTCGGGAGACCATGCCTACATCGTGTATCCGGAAGGGACCGGTCACTCGCGGTTGACGGCCCCCGTGCTCGAGCGCCATCTGGGAACTTCCGGAACCGGCCGTAACTGGAATTCCATCTTGAAGCTCGGTGAGCTCTCGACCCGTTGAGCCGTCCTTCGCCTAACGGGGCGGGGGTGGCGGGGGTGGAGGCGGGGACCCGGCATTCGACGGGGGCACGGAGGGCGAGTTCCCCTCCCCCGTCGGCCGCCGGCGCTTGACGAGGAAGAGCCCCGTCGCGGCTACGACCACCACGACCGCAACTCCGCCGACCAGGAGGTACCCATCGTCCCCCGGGAGTCCGAGGAACGCGGGTTTGCTACCGCTTCCACCCCCCCCTCCCGACCCGCCGGAGGAGGATGAAGGACTCCCGTCAATGACCGTCACGTTGAGGCCGTCGAAATTGGGAACGAAGACCTCGTCGTTCGCGGGGTCGAAAACGGGAGTGAGAGGGTTCTCTCCGACCTCAATGGTCGCGACCACATTGCCGGTCGATACGTTGATCGCGCTGACCGAACCCCGGTAGCTGCTGGTATCCATGTTCGGGACGTACAACTCGCCGTTGGCCGGGTCGTAGGCGGGGGTGGCGGGATCCATCCCCACGCCGATGTGGCCGACCACGGTGTTCGAGGTGTCGTTCACCACCGCGAGCGAATTGTACGGGGTCACTTCGGTCGGGACGTAGAGGTTCCCGTTCGCGGGGTCGACCGCGGGGGTGGCGGGCCCATACCCGATCGTGAGGTTCTTCACGACCGTCGTCCCGTCGAGGATCGTGAGGTTGCTGGCACCCGAATCCGGCTGGTAGACCTCTTTGCTTACCGCGTCGTACACGGGGGCGTTCAGGCTCAGTTCCTCGACCCCATAGAACACGGAAGTCAGATTGAGACCGGCGATCGTCGCCACGACCGTGTCGGTCGCGGTCGAGATGATGCTCAGGCTGCCCGAACCTTCGTTGGGCACGTAGATGTCGCCGTCGGTCGGGTCGTAGGCGGGCGTGAACGGGTCCTCGCCCACCGGGATCGTCACGACCACCGTATCCTTCGCGGTGTTGATGACCGTCACATTGGATCGACCGTTGTCCGGCACGTACAGGTAACCGTTCTCGGGATCGTACGCCGCGCCGGCCGGGGCGGAGTAGGTGCCGGTCGATATGTTCTCCAATATCGCACCCGTCGCCCCACTGATGACACTCACGTTGTCCGGGTCAACCAAGTTGCTCGACCGCTGGGGGACGAAGATCTGGTTCACCGATCCTCCGACGTACGTCGGAGTTTCAGCGGCAGAGTGGTTTCCGAGGACGAGGGTCTCTTCGACGGAATCCGTCGCCCCGTTGATCACCGTGAGGTTCGTGTAGTTCGACGGCACGTAGACGAAGCCGTTCGTGGGGTCGAGAACCGCGCCTCCGCTCGCTCCCCCTACCAACGGGATTTCGGCGACGATGCTGTTCGTTCGGGGAGGCAGCGCGTTCGAGCCGGCCGCGGCGACGACCCCGAGCGTCCCTCCTTGGGCGAGAAGCGTCGACCCGACTTCGTGGGCCGGAACGGAGGAGGAAGCACTCGAGGTCCGTCCCCCGACACAGGACAGAACGACCACGGAGACGGCGAGGGCGAGCAGCGCAGGCAGGAGGGATCGCCGGCCTCCGTTACGCCGGAACATAGTTCCGCCGAGATGGTGACGGGACAAATATTTTGGGAGAGCCCGGCGTTGAGCCATCGGTCGACCTGACGGGGGTGCATCGGCATCGTCCGCACCCGGCCATCCCCGACCCATCCCAAGGACCCCGTATGGAGGCGGAAGGAGGGGAACCCGGGTTGCCAGCCCGCGCTCGTTCCTACGCCCTCGAACGGACTCGGGGCTCGCCCGGGAGGGCTTGGAACGCCCGGTTGAATTCCCGGTACGTGAGTTCGAGGTCGGTTACGAGGGATTCCGCGGGGGACCCGATCATCGCGTCGAGCAGTTCGCGCTTTTCCAGGATCTCCGCCCGAACGCACCGGGAGGAGCAGAAGGTCGGTTCGGGAAATAGCGGAACGAGATAGACCGAAAGCCCCACGATCTCGACCGCGGGACGGCCGGACTCGATCCGTGTCCCGCATCGACAGGTGTGGGGTTCCGAGGTCAGACCCGACTCCAAGGTCAGCGGGTCGACGCTCGGGCCCTCGGTCCGGGAGCTCGCATTTGGTATGGAGGTCACGGGCGCCAAGGACCGTGATAAGGTGTCACAGGGTATCAACCTTCGTCATCCTCTTCTCCGGCTTTGAAACGACCTCCAATCCCCCAGCGGGACCACCGGTCCACGGGATCTGAGCTCACGCGGGGCGACGCGTACAGAAGCGCTTCGACCCGGTGGGCTCGGTAGTTCGAGCCGGTCGTCGGTGGGCCGGGTGCCGCCACGGTCTGAGGACGCCGCTAGGCGTCCCCGTAGGGAGGTTCCTTTCCGGGATGTTCGCCCCGCGCGAACGAGGCCATGGCCTCTTGCTGCCTCGACGCCTTCTCGGCAGGGCTCATCTTGACCCGCATCGAGAGCGACCAGTGGTGGCCGAATGGGTCCTGAAGATGGCCGTACCGTTCCCCCCAGTACTGGTTCTCCAGCGGCATCGTGATCTTCGCGCCGGCCGCGACCGCCCGGTCCCACAGGGCATCGACGTCCTTGGAGTAGAGATGGAGGGTGACGGTCGTCGTTCCCACCGAGGAGGGCGAGGCGGTGTCGGCCCCCGGAAAGACATCCGAGAGCATGATGATCGAGTCCCCGATCCGGATCCGCCCGTGGATCAACTTCCCATCGGGGGCCAGCTCTCGCACGAGTTCCTTGGCCCCGAATGCCTTTTCGTAGAACTCGAGCGCCTCGACCCCGTCGTTGACGGCGAGGTAGGGTATCACCGCCGGGTACCCGGGAGGAATCGGCGCGACCTTGGGAGAGGGTCGACGACGGGCGCGCTTGGTCCGCTTCGAGGATGCCATGATCGGTCCCGCCCGAGCATGCCGGACCTTCTACATAATGCCAGACCCGACGGGAACGGGGGGGTCGCAGCGTACTCCGCGGGAGGGGCGCTCCGCTACCGCTTCAGTCGTACCCGGTGTGACCTGCTGGACCGCCGCTTGGAACCGAGCCCCATCCGACGGGAGAGGCGACGGTGCTCGGCGGGGCTGATCCACTCGACCTTGAGATAGTCGATCAGCTCGAAATCGGTCATTCCGATGCGTTTCCCTTCCTTGACAGTGAACGCGTACGCTTCGATCTCGGAGGGCGCATCGACGTAGCTGAGCTTCGGGTAGAACAGGGGCTTGCCCCGTTGGAATTGCCGAACGTGACAGAGTTCGTGGACGACGTCGAGATAGAGCGTCCGGAAATCCCCGTCCTTGAGATGGAACGTGCTGATCAAGAGGTGACCGTCGACATCGCTCGTTCCCATGTACCCGAAGCGCGCCGAGAAGAACTCGACCTTCTGCTTTCGGAGAACCTGGGCTGTCCGCGTGCCGAAGAGCTCCCGGATCGCCGGCACGTCCCCGAACCCGTGGAAGAAACGCTCGAACGGGTAGAGCTTGGTCGGAGAGCGACGATCGATACGAACGCCGAGGTCCGGCCGGGTTGTCATGCCATTCCTCCCTCGAACTGGGATGATCCGGGCGCCCACCACGTGCTCGGGTTCCGCAGGATGACCCCGGGTTCGAATCGGGCCCGACGCTCTTCGGCCATGGTGGGGGTGCCCAAGGAGATGAGCGGTATGAATCTGCCCCTCCCCCGCGGTGCAGGACGGCAGAGCCTATCTCGCCCTTCCCGCTGGACTGGGCCACGTCGATGGATCCCGCCGCTCCCCCAGATGAGTTTGTCAATCTGCTGACTCCGAGGTCGGGACCGCGAGCTACGTCTCCGGTCGATCGGCGTCGCCTATCGGGACAGCCCCTGTCCCTCTCGACGTACTTCGCAGAAACGATCACGAATCGCCAATTCGCCGGGTTCGACCTCTCTCGGTGGGACCGCTACTTCCTCCCTCCCGCCCTCGCCCCTCTGGCGGATGGGACCCCGGAGGAAGTGGTCGAGGCCGTCGAGGACGATAATCGCAGCGCGATCCTGCCGGAGCCGGTGGCGTCGTTGCAGGGACTTCCCTTCTACCTCTCAGTAAAGGGGATCGGATCGACGGTCGAGCCGTTCTCGTATCGTCGCCTCACCGGAGCTTCCGCGGCGGAGCTAACGGACGACCTCGAGGTGCGCGACCGCCTTCATTCCCGTCCGGGAGAGTCATTGGGCGGGATCATCAGCGGCGAGCTCTGGCTCCGGGGATCTCCCTACGGGGGGCAGGGGCTCCCGCATGCGATGACGGCGCTCCGGGTGTCCGAGCGAGCCCACCTGACCGATTTGGCGGGATTCCGCATCGCCCCGGTTGTCAAGGTGGCGTTCCTCCCAGAGAGCGTGGCCCGCCGACTTCGCAGCATCCACTGGTACCGGAAATACCGGGATCGATTCGTCCAGGAGCTGCGGCTCGTCCCCTCGAACGTGAGGGTCTACTTCCACGCCCGGAGCACGGTGGGCAACGATCCGGGGCTCGTGTTCGACCAGTTCGGGATCGACTCGCCGGGGAAGGCCCACGCCTTCGAGCTGAACTTTGTCCGGAGCGGGTTGGCGGTACTCACCCTCTTCGCCCGGACCCTGTCGAGGGACACGGAACGCGAGCTCTACTCCGGTCTCGATTTCCAGGATGTCTGGCTCGACAAGGACGCCGTCCTCGCTCCGGATGGGACGATCTTCTTCGTCGACCTCGAGGGGATCGACACCGTCGAGATCGATCGTCGCGGGGTGCGGGAGAAGATCGAGGACCAGATCTTCCGCTCGCTGTACGAGTTCATGTTCGCCTACGAACAGATCGAGCAGGAACGCACCCGTCGATTTGGGTCCCTCGGGAGCCGAAAGAGATTCTTCGAGTCGCTGGTGGTCGACGCCCTCCGCGACGACCCGTACCTCCGGCCCCGCCCCGAGGCGGGCGGGCTGCTCCTTCGGGTTCTCCCCGGGAAGGATGAAGAATCCTTATCGTTCGACTTTCCGTTGGTGGACCCGTAACATGACGCAGTGCGCCGATATCTACGCGTTCCTGAACCAGGTCAGCGCGAAGCAGGTCACGGCCACGCTCTCGGCGGCGGACGCTTCTCTGTTGACCCAATTGGGGTTGATCCAGATCCTCACGTCCGATCAGTTTCACGCGACCCAGAGCGCGGTCCAGGCCCTCGGAGCCGAGCGGCAGACGATCGCCCAGGAGATGGGGCAGCGCGCTCAGCTGGCCCAAGAATCCAGCGAGGACCGCCGAAAGACCCACTCCTTCCTGTTCCACCTCGAGGGGAAGGAGAAGCAGGCGGCGGAGGTCCAACGCGCAACGGCCGTCGACGCCCAGCTGAGAGCCACGGACGCGGACCTCGGACGAAAGCAGCAAGAGTTCGCCCAACTCGTCGCCCAGCAATCCCTCCTGGACACGCTCACGGCCTACGGGGACGGCTATGTCGGACTCACGAGCCGGGGTGCCGTGGAGCTCCGCGACCTCGGCCTGCGGCTGTATCGCGTTTCCGATTCCGATTTCTCGGCCTACTGGAACCAGGCCCAGAAGATCAATGTCGATTTGATGCGACTCGCCGAGGGCGGCGCCGAGTACTTCGGCCGTCTTATGCCCGCCCTGACCGGAGCGGACCGTTCTCTTCTCTGGGGCATCTCCGTGGGCCTCGCAAAGGCGCAGCCCAACGCGGCGCAAGGGTCCGATGCGTTCGTCAGGACCTACCGCCAGGTGTTCGGCCTCTCGGCCAACAACGAGAATCGCCTCATGTCGTCGGAGATCCTCTTCTCGCTGCCCCGGCCGATCGCGGAGGAGTATCCCGGTCTAGTTCAGGTCCTCGGAGACGTTCGCCACCTGAACGTGCCGAATGAGGCGGCCCTGGGGGTCGCGTCGATCCTTCTCCTGGGCCGACGCGAGGACGGCACGATCGCCACGCCCAACCTCGCGCAGTACCTCAACCTGACCCGGTCGTATGAATCCGCGGCGCTCCTCTCGATCGTCAACCTTCCCATCGGCGACCAAGCCGCCAAGTTCCAATCGCTCCGTGGCATGTTCGCGGGCTGGGGGTACCAACCCTCGGAAGACGTCGAACTCTCCTCCGCGTATCTCGCCGTGTCCGAGCTTCCCGCCGACGGGATCAGCACCAAGCTCGCGATCATCGCCAAAGGGCTCTCGAGCTACCTCCAATTCCCCCTCGTGGCCGCCTCGGTGCTCGCCTCCGTCTCCACGCTTGAAGCGAACGAGACCTTGAACCTCTTGGAGCACGCGTACGAGATCGTCGGACCGCGCGCCGCTCCGCTCTCCCAGGCCGAACTGATCTGTCTCGCCGTGCGGATGGTGCAAGGCATCCGGGACGAGCTCGTTGCCCCGTTGGACGCGACCGCGGCCCTCCCACCCCCACCGCCGCGGATGCCCGGCGTCTACGGGCCCGGCTTCTTCTTCGTGCCGATCTTCGTCATGCACCAGGCGTATTTCGGGACCTACAGCGGGATCGGGGGCGCCCATCCGGGGCACGCACACGGTTTCGGCGGGGTCGGGGGCGGCGGGGGCGGAGGAGTCGGGTGATCGGCCGGCTCATCCTCCTGGTGACGGCGGTCCTCCTCCTGGGACTCTCCTTCGGAACCGCGAGTGCCCACTACGCTCCGAAGGCCGGCAATCAGTTCAACTACGAGGAGACCATCCAGCTCACGAACGGGACCGGCACCAACTACCAGGGGTACACGGAGTCCCAGGCGATCAACGGCTCTCTCTGGGTGGCCGGTATCGCCCCGAACGGAACGGTGTTGACCGGTTACTACAGCCTGGACGGCTACCAGAACAACCAGGGCGCCTCGAACTCTTCGACCGCCTCGGGGAACTTTGGGTTCTCGCCCACGACCCTCCTCTACGTGAACGGAACCGACGGCCAGACGGGGTACACGAACCCACATGTCTGGTTCTTCATGGACAACACCCTGACCGACGGGGCCACCTTCTACGTCTTCAACACCCAGATGACCGTCGTCAGCACGTCGTACAGCTACGACCTGGGCACGGCCGCGGGCGGGTACGTGACGACCATCTACTCGCAGGGAAGCGGCTCGTACGAGCGGAATGACGCCTACGGGATCCTCTCCGCCACCTTCACCTGGAAGATGTACTTCGACCCGACCACGGGGTACATCGTGGGGTACTCGTACGTGGAGCAGGACTCCAACTCGACGGGCAACGGGTTCACGTGGACCGACTCGCTGCACGCCACCCACACGAGCTACGCCCTGACCCCGGGTTCGGCCCCACCCCCCAGTTCCGGGGGCTCGAGCAACAACGACCTCCTCTACGCGATCGTGGTCGTAGTGATCGTCGTCATCGTCATCGTGATCCTGGCCCTCGCGCTCTCGCGGCGCCGACCCTCCCTGCCGCGCCATTCGGCCACCGGCCGGGTGAGCTACGTGCCGCCCCCGATGGGGCCCCCACCGCCCGGGATCCATCTGATCCCCTCGGGCCAGCCGGCGGTCCAGCAGATCGTCGTCAAGGAGACGGTGAAGGTGAACTGCCGCTACTGCGGGGCGCTCATCGACACGACCGCGGAAAAGTGTCCGTTCTGCGGCGCGGCACGGAACTAAGGTCCGGGACGAGACCCCGACGGGGGGTACAGGAAGATCTCCCCGACGCGCCGCATCCCGCCGGACTCGGCGATCGCGCGGGAGGCTACGTTCCGGTCGGCGATCTCAGAGAGGACCTCGGAGGCACCCGCCCGTTGGGCCCAGAGGAGCCGGGCGAAGAGGAGATCGGCCCCCAGCCCGAGGTGGCGGTACATGGGCCGGACCGCGAGGGAGTGGAGTCGCGCGCGGCGACCGAGGACCGCTACCCACCCAACCCCTGCCAACCGGCTTCCGACCTCGATGAGGAACCCCGCTTCCGGCGTGTCGAGCACGCCCCGGAACCAGCGGTCGTCGACGTTCCCCTCGACCTCGCGCATCAGGTCGGCGACCGGGGAAAGGTCCTCCTCCCTCACGGGCCGGACCGCGTGGCGGAACCGGTGCGCCGGTCCGGCGGGCCCGACGGGTCCGGTATAGATCCCGTAGCACTCGGCCGGCCCGTCGAACCGGAAGTCCGAATAGACGGCGCGCGTTTCCCGGGTCCCGACTCGTTCCTCGGCGAGCGCCCGCTTCCGGGTGAACACCGACGTGACGTTCTCCGCGGGGTCGTGGAGGGTCAGCCCCGCGAGGCTCTCCCCGTCGCGGACACACCACACCTCCCCGCCGCACCGGAGTGTCTCGTAGACGAAGTGGGGGAGGAAGGGGTTGAACCACGGTGACAGGTCGGCCCCCACGAGGCCGGGAACGTCAGGGCCGGCCCTCCGGGGGAGCGAGCCGGGCCCCTCCCCGGCGGCTCGTCGCAACTGCCTTTCCATAGGACCGTCCCGCTCGGAATCCGCCCCTTCAAGATAACTCCACACGCCGACCGGGCCAGCGTCGAACCGTACCGCGAGCGACGCCCAATCCGGACGCAAAAAGGGGGCTCGGTCCGTCAAACGGTCTTGAGCAGGAGTACATCTGCCGCCCCGCCCTCCGTTTGATTAATGAGAGCCATGCCAACTCGGCCCTTGGGGGGCCACTCGCGATCGGACTCGGAACCGGACATCCCCCTGCCCCGCCACCGGGGCCAGGATCTACTCGACATCCCGCTCCTAAACAAGGGAACGGCCTTCACCGACGAAGAGCGGAGCGTGCTCGGACTGCACGGCCTACTTCCGCCGCAGGTCGAGTCGCTCGACCAGCAGGTGGTCCGGGCGTACGAGGCGTTCCGCCGCAAGACCGATGACCTGGAACGTCACATCTACCTGAGGGCCCTCCAGGACACGAACGAGGTGTTGTTCTACCGCCTCCTCCACGACCATATGGAGGAGACGATGCCGGTCGTCTACACACCGGTCGTCGCCCAAGGCTGTCAGGAGTTCAGCCACATCTACCGGCGGGCCCGGGGCCTCTTCATCCCCTTTCCGCTCCGGGACTCCATCCGGACCCTGCTTCAGCACCGACCCGAACATGACGTCGACGTCATCGTCGTCACGGACGGGGAGCGGATCCTGGGGATCGGAGACCAGGGCGTCGGCGGCCTCGGGATCCCGATCGGCAAGCTCTCGCTCTACACTCTCATCGGAGGCATCCGCCCGGAGCGGACGCTGCCGATCGTCCTGGATGTGGGGACGAACAACATCGAACGGCTGCAGGATCCGGAGTACCTCGGATGGCGGCACGAGCGGGTCACGGGGAGCGAGTACGATGCGTTCATCGAGCAGTTCGTCCAGGCCGTCGGGGAAGAACTGCCCGGCACGCTGCTGCAGTGGGAGGACTTCGGCGCCGACCACGCCCGCCCGATCCTGGAACGGTACCGGGACCGTGCGCTGACGTTCAATGACGACATCAAGGGGACCGGGGCTATCGCGCTGGGCGCTATCCTCTCGGCCCTCCACCTCACCGCGCTCCCCCTCGTCGACCAGCGGGTCGTGATCTTCGGCGCCGGCTCCGCGGGAGTGGGCGTGGCGGACACCATCCGGCGCGCGCTCCTGCAGGACGGACTCTCCGAGGCGGAGGCTCGCCAGCGCTTCTTCCTCGTCAACCGGGGAGGCCTCTTGCACACCGGTCGGGAAGACCTCAAGCCCCAGCAGCGGGAGTACGCCCGCCCGTGGGGGGAGATCGATTCGTGGTCCCGTCACGATCCGCGTCGGGTAGATCTCGCCGATGTGGTCCGGGAGGTGCGGCCAACCGTCCTGATCGGCCTCTCCACGGTCGCGGGCGCGTTCGACGAGCCGCTCGTCCGGGAGATGGCCGCCGGCGTGGACCGACCCATTCTCTTCCCGCTCTCGAACCCGACGTCCAAGAGCGAGGCGGTTCCGGAGGATCTGGTCCGTTGGACCGAGGGGACGGCGATCATCGCGACCGGCTCCCCATTCCCACCGGTCGAGGTGAACGGCGTCCGGGTCCCGGTCGCCCAGTGCAACAATGTGTACATCTTCCCCGCCCTCGGCCTCGGCGTTGTCGCGAGCGGCGCCCGCCGCGTTACCGACGGGATGATCCTGGCCGCCGCCCGTGCGCTCGCCGACGCGTCCCCGGCGCGCGAGGACCCGACTGCCCCTTTGCTCCCGCCCGTCGCCCAGCTCCGCCGCGTCGCCGTCGAGATCGCCATGGCGGTCGGTTTCGAGGCCCAGCGGACGGGACACGCCACCCTCTCGAGCCCCGAGGAACTCAGGGAGCGCATCCTCGCCACGCAATGGGTCCCGCGTTACCCCATCTACCACGAGCCGAAGCACGTCGCCGCGCCGGTACTCACGATGCACGTCTAGGCGCCTTCGGGCGACCGGGTCGAGCTACCGGACGGGACCACGCTCGAGCCGTCGGAGCGACCGGATGGCCGGGGAGAAGGTCACGAGCGACCCCGCCGAGCACCGCCCCTGCGGTGAGCGCTTCGACGGAATTCCAGATTGAGATTCCGGACCGGGAGCCGATCCGCACGGTAGGTGTACCGCCGGTTCGCCGGAGGAACGATGACCTCTGACCCCGCCGTCCTCCTCGCCCCCGCGATCCGGATGGACCCGCATCTACCGGCGAGGGTTCCCAATGTTTGCTCGCCGTAGCGAATCCACCCCGCACGGGTCCGGCGAGCCTCTTCCCTTCCTCCGTCGAACCGGCTTCACGACCGCTTTATCGCGACCCGACCCCACCTCGGTATCATGGCGGCGGACATACGGGCGCAGAAGGCGCTAGACCTGGCGGGGCCCGGCATCGGTACGTACGAAGAGATCGAACGGGTCCTCCCGAGCGACTACCGGTCGGCGTTGACCCCTCGGGAAACCCAGGTGGCGATCTATGCGGTGAAGAACTACATCGAACAGAACCTCTGCCGCGAACTCAACCTGATGATGGTGCAGGTTCCTCTCATCGTCGCCGCGGAGAGCGGGGTGAACGACATGCTCGACCGCGACGGTTCGCGCACGCCGATCCAGTTCCACATCTCGAACGACCGGGACCTGCATCCCCTCGACGCACAGGTGGTCCAGGCGGCGACGAAGTGGAAGCGCATGGCCCTGAAGCAGCTCGGACTGGCTCCGGGCGAGGGAATCTGCACCGATATGCGGGCGGTCCGCAAGGACTACTTCCTCGACCATGACCACAGCGCGTACGTCGACCAGTGGGATTGGGAACGGACGATCCGCGACACCGACCGAAACCTCGAAGTGCTGAAGGACACGGTGCGCCGGATCTGGAAGGTGATCACCGGGGCCCAGCGGCACGCGGAGCAGCTCTTCCCGCAGCTGAAGGACCCCCGCTACCCCGCCCTCCCCGAGGAGATCCACTTCCTCCATGCGGAGGAACTGCTGGAGGCCTACCCGGACCTCCCACGGAAGCAGCGGGAAACCGCGATCCTGAAGAAATTCCCGGCGGTATTCATCATCGGGATCGGCTGGCCTCTCAAGGACGGTTACCCGCACGAGATGCGGGCCGCCGACTACGACGACTGGTCGACCGAGGTCACCCTGCCGGACGGCCGGGCGATGCACGGCTTGAACGGGGACATCCTCGTGTGGAACCCCGTCACGCGCCGACGCCATGAGTTGATGTCCGGAGGGATCCGGGTCAACGGCCCGGCTCTCCGCGCCCAGCTCGGGATGAGCGGCCAGCTGGACTTCCTGCAGTACCCCTACCACAAGGGGATCATCTCGGGCGAGCTCCCACTCAGCATCGGAGGCGGGATCGGACAGTCCCGCACCCAGATGCTGCTCCTTCGGAAAGCCCACTTGGGCGAAGTGAGCGTGTCCGTTTGGCCCAAGATCTTGATGGAGATCGGCGCCCGGAAGAACATCCACGTCCTGACGTGAGACGACGGACGGGCAGGGCCCGGCCCAATGGCCTCCCCCGGGTCAGGGCGGGAGTTCGATGCCGCGCCGGTTGAGCTCGGCCTGGACGACGAACGTCAGCAGCCAGCTGATCTCGGCGAGGGTGACGCTGTAGAACGAGAGACCGATGGAGAGGGCGAACACGGCCGAGGTGGCGAGCCCTCGGCGGACAAAGAACTGCGCGACCGGCTCGGGGACGTCCTTCTTCAACAGCTTCGCCCGGCGCGCGTAGTCCCACAATAGGGTCGTGGTGAGGCCCAGGCTGACCTGGACCCCCGCGAACAGGTCAACGGCGACCTGCGTGTCCGCGTAGTTGCTGAAGACCCTCAATACGAAGGGCATCACGGCGATCTGAAGCAGGACGAGCATGTTGAGCCACACGAGCCGGCTGTTGTACCGCGCGATGTACTGGAACGTCCGGTGGTGGACAATCCACCAGACCCCGATCATGACGAAGGCGAATGCGTAACCGATGAACGTGTTGTAGTCTTGCTGGAGCAAGAACGCGAGGTGCGACGACTGCTGACCCGGGGTCAATCCCGTCGTATCGAACGTGGGGACGGCGAGCGAGAGGGCGAGCAGGGTCAGGGCGAAGGCGAAGACCCCATCACTGAGGGAAAGAATCCGTCCGAGATCCTCGCCATAGATCCCGAGGAGAGGGTGCTCCGGAATCCGGGTCGAGGACGACGACGGGGCTGTACCCTCCTCCTCGGACACGATTCGACGGTACGACTGCTTGCTCAAAAATTCAACGGGCCGGGGGCACGCGTTCGGGCGACAGGAACTCCGACACCGCCCCCTTCATCATGATTTGGGGGGCCGAATCGGATCCGAGCCGTCCCATTTCTCGGCGGGTTTAGATAGTCGCCTGCGCCCTCGTCCATCGTGAGCGACTGGTCCGACGCGGTCGGCGTCGTCGTGCTGATCAATTCCCTCGGGATCGGTGTCTTTTCGCTCGGACTCCTCGTCCGAAATGCGAGGTTGCTTCCGCTTCGGAGCGCCTTTGCCCAGATCACGTTGGTTCCGACACGTCGTCGGCGATTCATGATCTTGGTCTGGGTGGAGGTTCTCTGTTTCCTCTCCACGGGGATCCTCTTCGGCCTCTACAACCTGGGGATTCAGCTGGAGGCGGACTCGGACCTCCCCTTCACGGTCTCGTTTCTGGCCGGAATGGTGACGTTGGGCGCCCTGGCCTGGGTCGGGCTCCGGACCCGGCCGCTGACCGCGGAGGAGAGGGCCGACGTGGAGCGGGACGTTCCGACCATCCTCGAGAGCCTGTGGATGATCCCCTTCCAGAACTCGGAGAACCCGCCTCCCCGACCTCCGCGAACCTGATTGGAATCGTCCGCGGGTCGGACGGCCCTACGACGGCGGTTCCCACCCTTACGGGGTCGGGGTGGCCTCTCTGCCCGCGGGGGCAATCCCGAACTCTGGGAGGAGGCCGACGCTCGAGGGAAGGTTGGAGGGAGGGCGGTACTGGGAAAGAGGGCGACCCCCGATGCGTACGACCTTCTCGGCGACCGTCCCGCAGTACCCGCATTCATCGCATCGCTGGTGGTCGCAATCGGTGGTGGCGATCCGTCGGAGGAACCCCTTCGGAAAGGCATCGTTGTCGATGACGACTTCGCCGAACGCGGCGAACGCATCCCGGAGGGGCTCAACCACGGAGGGAACTGCCCCGCGGGCCGACAGGGTCGACAGGGCATTCAGGGGCCCCTTGATCTGCACAAAGCTGAGCAGGTCGAGCAGATTCCCGTGGTACTCGCGGGCGGTGTAGGCTTTGGCGGCCCGGGCGAGCCACGCCGTGGGGCGGTTCCGACCGGAGATCTTGAAGCGGTCGACGCCGGCCTCCTCGTACACCGCCAGGTCCTCCGGCCGTATCCAGATCGAGGAGATCAACTTTCGAGGATCCCGGACCACCTCGAGGCCGCACTCGAGGATCGGGAACTCGAACCAGAGACGGTCCCCTCCGGGCTGCGAGCAGAGCGAACTCGTGTTCAGGTGGTGGGCACGGAACGGGCACTCCCGAATGCACGTCTGGTTGACCAGCACCTCGACCCGGGCGCCGGCCCGGACGAGGCCACGGATCAGCGGGAAGTTTCGGTCTCCTTCCTCGAGGATCACCGTGTCGGCCCCCATCCGAAGGAAGTACTCCGCTTGGGTCACCGACCGGATACGCGCGAACGACGAGACGGACAGGGGCACCTCCGGGTACGCCCGGTGGACGGCCTCCAAGAGGGCCGGGATCGCGATGACAAACCCATCGACCCCCAGGTCGAGGAGATGGGCCACCTCCTTCAGGAACTCGTTGAAGTACCCCGGACCGTACTCCCGAAGGCCCAGGTCGTTGCTGTTGAGCGTTCCGTAGAACTCTCTACCCTGTCGATGGATCGCTGCGACGTGCTGACGGAACCGTTCCCCGTCGACGTCGGGGAGGATGAAGGGAGGACGTCCGGCCCCGATCTGCGAGACCGGAAACCCGCCGAAGAACGTCCGAACGGGCAGGTCGGAGACGCATTCGAGGAGGGCATCGTCGAAGTTCGTCGCGAGAACGAGCTCCATGGCAAACGGGACCAGCGGCGAGGACTGCGTAAGCCGGGTCCCTTACCGGTAGGGGGCCACACCCTTTTCTCGTTCGGGTGTGTGGGGCTGAATGACCGTTCGCCGCTCGGTCCCGAAGGGGGATGAAGTCACTTGCGCCATTCGGGAAGAGCTCCGCGAACTGGACTGCGAGCTCGTCGGAGTGCTCGCCGCGCGCCACCGGCTCGTCGAGCGGTTGTGGAACCACAAGAGGGCGGTCGGGCGCCCGCTCGAGGACAAGAAACAGGAGGGACGGGTCCTCGCCGCGGCGCGAAGGACCGCCCGCCGACACGGTCTCGAAGCGACGTACGTGGAGGGGATCCTCCGTTCCGTGATCGCCGAAGGGAAGCGAAGGGCGTCCGCCGAGCCGACCGCGCGACCCCGTTCCCGCCGGCCGAACGCTCGGTCGCGAGTCCGCCCGAGAGGCTGACCTCGTCGTCCCGTTCGCCCCGACCCGCCCGACGGGGCCTTCCCCGACCGGAGCCTGGGCTCGTCGAGCTTCGCATCCGGGGCGGACCCGTGCCGCACTGGATGCAGGACCTCGGCACCCGTTGGGGTGCCGGCGTTCGCCTTCACGTCTGCCGTCAGACCGAGGGAACGCCCCGTCGGCTCCTCCAGCTGCTCGAGATCAACGCGACCCCCGCGACGCTCCCCGAGATCAAGACCTTCCTCCAACAGCGGCCCAGCCCTGAGGAGGTTTCCCTCACGCAACTCGGGCCCCACCGATTGCTGGTCCGCTTGGTCGGCCCTCTCCCTCCGGTGTGCCACAGCGTCTTCGAAATGGGGGCGATCTGCATGAGCTGCCCGTTCCTCCCGCCCGCCGAGGGAGCGTCCGGGGACGTCCCGGAAGGGGAGTGGCGGGTGCTGGTCCACCGGCTTCGCGACGCGCACCCCCTGCTCGCCTCGTTCACGACGCCCGGTAACTCGCCCGCGTCCCTCGTCCGCATCGGCTCGTACCGAGGTTCCCTCGACCTGACCGCCCGCCAGGAGTTGGCCGTCGGAACCGCGTTCGCCCTCGGGTACTACGATTTTCCCCGCCGCGCCCAGCTCAAGGATGTCGCGAAGTCGCTCGGGGTGAGTCGGGCCACCGCCATGGAGAACTTGCGACGGGGGATCCGAAAGCTGGCCTCGCAGCGGCAGGCGGAGGCCGGGGTCCACCGGACGCGTTCCACGCGAAGTGACCGAGGCGACCCGTCTTCTGGCGTCGGCGACCCGACGGGGAAGAGCACCGAGCCGGCCACTACGGGATGATCAAGGTCCGGAACCCCCGCCCCTGCCGAAGGTCCTCGGACGCTTCCCCGATCCGCTCGAGAGGGAGACGGCCGGTCACGACCGCCGCCAGGCTCACCCTCCCCTGACGCACCATCTCGATCACCCGGGGGTAATCCACCGGGCGGCATCCCAGCGAGCCGACGATCTCGTACTCAAAGAACATCAGGCGGTTCAGCGGGATCGGAACGACCGAATCGCTGTACCCGACGACGCACAACCGGCCCCCCCGCCGCAGCGTGGAGAGGGCCATGGTCACCGTCTCCGGTTTCCCCACCACCTCCAGCGCGACGTCCGCCCCGCCCCCGGTCCTCTTCCGCACTTCGCGCCCGAGGTCGGGGTACTCACGGGGATCGAGCGCGTCGACCGCCCCGAGCTGCCGCGCTGCGTCCCGCTTTTCGGGCCGGAGGTCCACGGCGATCACATTGGCCCCCGCTGCGGCCGCGAACTGGACCGCGTTGATCCCGACGCCGCCGCATCCCACCACGACCACCCAGTCGCCGCTCTGCACGCGGGCCCGGTGGACGACCGCGTGATACGGGGTCGTCAGGGCGTCCGCGATCACTGCGCTCCGGATGAGGTCGAGGTCGGCCGGCAGGGGGACGAGGTCCCGGGCCGGCACCCGAACGAATTCTGCGAACCCTCCGTCGAGGTGATTGCCCGGCATCTGGAGATGGGGGCAGATGTTGGCGCGTCCCGACCGGCACATGTCGCAGGTCCCGCAGGGAAGGATCGAGGGGATGAGCACACGATCCCCGACAGCGCGGGGCGACGCCCCGGAGCCCAGCTCCTCGACCGTCCCCGAGATCTCGTGACCGAGGATGAGCGGCGGTGGCTTGGCGGTCGGCACGGCGTGGTCGAGGTAGTGTAGGTCGGTGTGGCAGAACCCGCAGGCCGCCACCTTCACGAGAGCTTCGCCGGACCCCGGAACGGGGCGGGGCACCTCGCTGACCACGAGGGGAGTACCGGGACCATGGAAGACGGCGGCCCGCATACGAATCGGGTCAGCCTTCCTTCCAGACCGGCGTGCGTTTCTCGAGGAACGCGCGGAGGCCCTCTTCCGCCTCGTCGGACGCCATGAGCTCGTGGAGGTAGGTTCGCTCCGCATGGGCCAGTCGGGACCACGGGTCGAGCTCCGAACGATGGAGCTCCTGCTTGAGCCGACGGAGAGCTTCCCGACGGTGAGTACAGAGCGTCTGTGCGATCAGTGCGACCGACGCGTCGAGCGTTTCTTCCGGTACGACCTGGTTGACGATCCCGACCGAGGCCGCCCGCTGGGCATCGAACGGCGTCCCCACGAACAGAAGCTCGGCGGCGGGCCGGGCACCCAGGAGGGAAGGGTAGGTCGCGGCTCCGAACGGGGCGAACACCCCCAAACGGATCTCGGGTTGCCCGAACGTCGCTCCCTCGGACGCGACCGCGAGGTCGCAAGCCATCAACAGTTCCATCCCACCGCCCAGGCAGCGTCCGTGGACCTGGGCCAGGGTCGGGACCGGCAGGTTCCACAGGGTCGTGAGCGTCTCGTGGAAGGCGTCGAACATCGCCGATACGCGGGGGCGGAGGTGATCCTCCACGCTGAGACCGCCGCTCCACCCCTTGCCTCCCCCGCGAAGCACGACCACGTGGGCCGCGGTGACCTCCTCGCGTCGCAGAGCGCGGGTGAGCTCCTCGAGGAGCGCGATGTCGAAGACGTTGGCCGGACCGTGCTCCCAGGTGACGGTGGCCCGACGGCCAACCCGCTCCACCAGGACCGTGCCCGGTGCCTTTCCGCCCATCCTCCTTCCCGCCTCAGTCGAAGAGAATCGACTCGACGAACGTCTCGAGTTGCAGCCGTGCCTGCTCGTAGGTGGTCGACTTCTCCTCGAACTCCATGTGCAGGTACGGTAGGCCGCGGCCTTCGAGCGCCCGCCGGTAGAGCACCACATCCTCGAGGGCCGGCTCGCAGAACTTCGCCGTGAGGAATAGGACCCCCTGGGCCTTCGCCGCGTCGACCCGAGAGAGGACCGCCGCCCCCTTGGTCGTCGGCGTGGCCCGGACCCCGATGTCGAGCGGCGTTCGGACGTACGAGGTGGCGAGGCTCTCGAGAGGGTCGGTGCCGGGCTCGATCCGGGGACACCACCGGTGAAGCATCTGGAACTCCTCCCCCACCACGTAGCACCCGACGTCCTCGACCAGCTGGAGCAGCTCGAGCGTCGGTTGCTCGCAGAACGGTCCGATGACGATCACGCGGATCGCGTCCTTGTTCTTCCGCTCCCGCGCCTCGATCTCGGTGATCGCCCGACGCAACAGCGGGACGTGGACCTCCCGGGGAAGGAGACCGCCCAGGCGCAGGAGGAGGTAGTACTCGACCAGCGTGACGTTCCACGGAGCGTCCCGCTTGAGGGCGGCGAGTCGCTCGACGAGCGCGCGCTGCTCGTTGAAGAGCTCGAGCGAGGCTCGGAGGTCCTCCTGGGAGAAGGGGCGGCCCGCGACCTTCTCGAGCTTCACGAGGAGACTGCGGTACTCCGCCACCAGGAACGGGATCGTCGCCGGGGACGTGAAGTTCTGCGGTAGATGGAGCATGTGCGACGGGCGATCCGGTAGGGTCCGGGCGAAGATCCCGTCGAGGTTCCGGCTCACGTCGCAGATGTAGGGAAAGACGAACGCGTCGAACGGGTCGAGCAGTCCCGTGAGGGCCATCTCGAGCGTGGACTTCGAGATCGAACAGAGGAACGAGCCGAGGGCGGCGTCCGCCCGGGTGATCTCGAGGTTCTCTCCACCCCCCTGCATCGAGACCGGGAAAAGGCCGAGGGAGTGGACGAGCTCCTGGGGGGTGTACACCGGGAAACAACCGACCGCCTTGCCTCCGGATTTCCTCCAGGCGCGGACCGTCGGGAAGGTCGGGTCCGCCAGGATCTCCTCGGCGAGACGGACGATCTTCTCGAGGGTATCCGCCTCCCGGAATTCCCGGAAGTCCGGAGAAACCTCGACACTCGGGGTAATCCCGCCTTCCGCGAAGTCCCCTCCGGAGGACGTGATGTGGAGGAGCTCCGGCATGGCTACCCGCGCGTCCCGGGCGTCGACTGGGAGAGCTTCAAGAGACGGGCGTGTCCGAGGATCGCGCTGCCCAGGGCCGCCGCGTAGTAGGCGTTCGGGGTGACGTTGACGGGCATCCCGACCGTGTCGTCGAGCGCCTTCACCATCCCGACGTTGCGAACGAGGCCTCCGACGAGCGTGATCTCGGGCTGGATCCCGACGTAGCGCATGAGCGAATGGGCTCGCTGGGAGAGGGAGAGGAAGACGCCCATGAGGATGTCCGGCAAGGGGACGCCCTCCGCGACGTTGTTGATGATCTCCGTTTCCGCCAGGACCGCACACACGCTCGAGATGAGCTTCGGGTGCTCCGCCGCGAGGGCCCTCGGGCCCATCTCCTCGAGCGGAACCTGAAGGTACTTCGAGCACCGCTCGACGAAGCGCCCGGCTCCGGCAGCGCACTTCTCGTTCATCTTGAACTTGAGGACCTTTCCCGTCTCGGAGACGGACATCGTCCGGGAGGCCTGGGTCCCGACGTCGACCACGAGGTGCGTCTTGGGAAACAGGAAGACCGCGCCCCGGGCCGACGAGGTGAAGTCACTGACCTGCAGGTTCCGTTCCGGGATCGAGTACCGACCGAAGCCGGTCGTGCAGAGGTAGTCCACCTCACCGGGAGCGAGGTTCGCGGTCTCCCCGAGCTCATCGAGGACGCTCCGCGCCGCCAGGACCGGGTTCCCGCGCGAGGGGGCCGACGCGGTCGCGAGGATCCGACGACCGTCCTCCAGCATCGCGCCCTTGATGACCCCCGCCCCGAGGTCAAGGCCGACGGTGATCACGACGCACCCCCCCGGAGGCGGTCCCGTCCGTGCAGGGCCGCCCCCAGGGCGCCGAGGTACTGGGAGAGCGGGCTCACATTGACGGAGGCTCCGATCCGACGCTGGAGCGCCTGGACCATCCCTTGGTTCTGGGAGACGCCTCCCGTGAACGTGATCTCGGGCTCCACTCCGACCCGCTGCATGAGAGAGAGCGTGCGGTTCGCGATGCTGGCGTGGAGTCCGGCGAGGATGTCCTTCGGATCCTTCCCTCGGGAGACGTAGGAGGTGACTTCGGATTCGGCGAACACCGTGCAGGTGCTGGTGACCTTGACGGCCCGGTGCGCCTGGAGTGACAGCGGCCCGATCTGGGCCACGTCGTATCCCAGCGCGTTCGCGCAGACATCGAGGAAGCGCCCCGTGCCGGCGGCGCACTTGTCGTTCATCGCGAAATCCACGACCTCCCCCTTGTCGTTGATCCGGATTGCCTTCGTGTCCTGGCCACCGATGTCGATCACGAGACGTGTGCCCGGGAAGAGGAAGTTGGCGCCGCGGGCGTGGCATGAGATCTCGGTCACGACGAGCTGTCCGAAGTAGACCTTGTACCGACCGTAGCCCGTACCGGTGATGAACCCCACCTCGGAGCGGGAAACGTGGGCGTCCGCGAGTGCCGCCTCGAGGGCCCGCTCCGCGTCCTTCACGATATCCACCCCGACCGGGTTGAGCGACCTTCCGAGCACCTTCGCATCCTCGCCGAGGACGACACACTTTGCCGTGGTCGAGCCGATGTCAACGCCCGCCACTACGACGCTCATGCCGGCACCGCCCCCGCGGCGGCCGCGACGGCCCGCCGCTGCTCCAGCGATTCGAAGAAAGCGTCCATCCGGTTCTTGATCTGCGCCGGCGCGAAGTATCGGGGGTCCTGGTGGTCCGATTCGATGTAGAGGGTCGGCACCTTCTGGTCGTGGATCAGCCAGTCCCGGAGGTCGCCCTGGCCGGCCGTGAACGAGCGGCACGACTTGATCCCGTGGACGATCGCGGCGTCCGCCTGGTACTCCTTGATGTAGTCCCCGATGATCTTCCGCCGGAGCGGCCAGGACTGGTTGACGTAGGCCCCGAGGCTGTACTCGGCGATGCTCTCGAACGGCCGGGCCGGGTCGTGACGGAACCCCCGGTCGAAGAGGCCGCCGACCTTCGGGTAGGTCGCCACCACGGAGACGGCCCCCCACTTTCTGAAGAAATCCCAGAACGTCCGGTAGTTCGTGTACGGCGGGACTCCCTCGACGAGCACCCGGAACTTCTCTTCCGGCAGGGGGTAGTTCCCGTCCCGTACGCGGGCCCGGATCTCCTCGTTCACGACCCCGTAGAAATCGGCCGCCTCGGGAGTGCCCCGGAGGACGTTGATCGGGAACATGTAGAAGATCGCCTCGAAGTAGGCCTCGATCGGCGAGGGCCGTAATCGACCGGCACGGAGGAACTCCACCCAGCCGTCCTCGGCCCGACGGGAGTCGGCGAGAACCCGTTTGAGGGCCTCCATGTCGAACGCCTGGCCGGTGCGCTTTTCGAGGAAATGGACCAGTTCCCAGAGCTGGCTGACCAGGTAGTCGATGTCCTCTTTCCGAGGGGATTCGTCCCGCATGTACGGGACATCGAACATGAACAGCGGGGCGCCGTACGACTCGGCGAGCGCTTCCCACCATTTCACGTAGACATAGCAGCCGGAGAAGCTGCACACCAAGAGGTCGGGACGCGGGATCTGTCCGAAGGAGGTCTTCCCGCCCAGGTCCTGGAGTCCGAGGTCATTCTTGACGTAACCGCAAACGTCGAGCCCGTAGCCCAAGGACTCGGCGTGCAGAATGTTGTCGAGCGACTGGTGCTTGATCGCGCAGTTGAGCGCGACGATCTCCGGGAAGACGACATCGTAACCGAACGAGCGGACGATCTCGGTGAGGTTCCCCCCGACGAGCATGTAGGCGACGGGGCGATGGGTTCCTTCCTTTGGTTGGAGGCCCGCGTAGTACTCCTCGACCAGCTTCCGCTGCAGATCCCGGGCATCGCGGAGGAACGCCGGTGAAGCCCCGCCCGGCGCCGTCGCGGCCGAGGGAGTCGCCGTCACGGACTCACCCCGGGGGCGGTCTCGACGGGGATCGATGATCCGCACCGGCCGCAGAATTCGAACTCGTCGGGCAGACCGTCGGCGCCGCACTTCGAGCAGTGCCGCGACGGACGGCCGTAGAGGAACTCGCCCCCCTTCCCCTCAGCGAGCCGACGTCGCAGACTCGCCACGTCCGGCGCCCGCTTCTCGACGAACGCGGTCATGCCCTCGTGAGGCTCGCGATTCGCAAAGTGCAGGGTCAGCCACTCGCGCCCGTGACCCACCGTGCTGTGCCAGGAGAGCTCCTTCCAGAAGTTCACCTGCTGCTTCGTGTAGCGGAGGCACTCCGGGAACATCCCGAGCAACCGACCACTGAGCTTCTCGACCGCGGCATCCAGTGCACTCAGGTCGATCCGGTACCCCTGCGACCCCTGGTGGGCGAGCCGTACCTCCTCGGTCGTGGGTTCCGCGACGAACTCCGTTCCCTTGCGCACCGAGGGAGCGACCTCGTTGACCAGGCCCAATTCGAGCGCCTGGCGGGCGGGAACTCTTTCGTTGAGCATCAGCATCGCGCGGGCCCGGCGATCACCGACCGCGAGCGGGAGCCATTGGGTCGCCCCGCCGCACGCGACGGATCCGACACCCACGCCCACCTGCCCGAGGTAAATGTGGGAGGCGGCGACCGAGAGGTCGCACGCCAGATGGAGCTCGTTCCCCCCGCCCACCGTGATGCCATTGAGCCGAGCAATGGTCGGCTTTCCGCACCGCAGAAGGGACTCGACCGCCCCCTCGAAGAAGCCCATGTACTTCCAGTAATCCCGGGGTCGCTGGGTGTACCGCTCCGCATACTCGCGGACGTCCCCGCCAGTGCAGAAGGCGCTCGACCCCGCCCCCGTCAGGACGATCACTCCGACCGCATCATCGAGCGAGGCATCCTCGACAGCGCGGGAGAGTTCCCGGAGCGTGTCGGTGGCGTACGCGTTGTAGACCTGCGGCCGGTTGAGCGTGATCCGAGCCACCCCGCCCTTCTTCTCGTAGAGGAGATCCTGAAAGTGACCCTCTCCGGCCGACATCGGTCGAAGCACGTCGGCCGCGCCCTCTGCGACGGCCGCCCGGGGGCGCGCTTTCGCCATTCGGGTACCTGGGTTCGGGAGACGGTTCGTGGATGATGCGGGTTCTCCCGTACCGGTTAGGGGTCTCCCGCGGTGGACCCTCGAAGAGGAAGGACGATGCTACGTTCGAATCCCCGGGTCTGCGAAGGGATTGCATGGCCCATCCCCTCCGCCTCCCCCGCCCGGGCCTTCCGCTAAGTCCAAGAAGCAGGGCGGGGTGCCGGGCTGATGCCCGTCCATTTCACGACCGACGGACCCGTGGCGTGGATCACGCTCGACCGTCCGGAAGCCCTGAATGCCATCGACCCCGAAACCCACGCCGAACTCGTGGCGGCCTGGAAGAGGGTGCGCGACGAGGAGGGGATTCGCGTGGCGGTCCTCACCGGGACCGGGTCGAAGGCGTTCTGCGCCGGGGTCGATCTCAAGCGAATGGGCGAGTTCTACCAGAACGTCCCGGCGGCCCAGCGAGTGGAGGTCTGGAATCGGGAGCCCGGGATTGGCGGCATCACCCGGAACCTGGACGTCGGGAAACCGATCATCGCGGCCATCAATGGGATCTGTCTCGGCGGTGGGCTCGAGCTGGCGTTGGCCTGCGATCTCCGACTGGCCAGCGAGAACGCCACCTTTGGGCTGCCGGAGGTCCGCTGGGCCATCATCCCCGGGCAGGGCGGCACGCAGCGGCTTCCGCGCACGGTGCCCCCGGCGCTTGCGCTCGAGATGATCCTCACCGCCCAGCCGATCGATGCGGCGCGGGCGGCGGCCATCGGGTTGGTGAACCGAGTCTACCCGTTGCCGCGCCTGCATGACGAGGCGCAGGAGATGGCGAGCGCCATCGCCTCGCACCCTCCCCAGGCCATTCGCGCCGCCTTGGCCGCGGTCCGTCGGGGTCTAACTCTCCCGCTGGACGAGGGGCTGCGACTCGAACAGGAACTTGCGGATCCGCTTCGGGACAGCCCTGACAACCGAGAGGCCCGGGCCGCGTTTCGGGAGAAACGGCCCCCCCGTTGGAACGGTTCTTGAACCGTTTCCCGACCCCCGTTGCTACGATCTCTGGGAGGGTTCAGCTGGCTCGGAGGGTGGGGCGGATGGCATACGGCGACGGCGCCAGTAAGCGATACCCAGGACCAGCACCACCACGGTCCCCCCGATCAGTACCGCGTCCAGGGGCGTTACTTGAGTGCCGCCGAGCCCGACACGGCCCGGGGCGGTGAGGTTCGAAGGAAGGTTCTCACCGAAGGCGATGAACCCATACATTCCGTCCTGGAAATGCCCCGACACGTTGCACACGAACTCGTACCACCCCGGAGCCGGGGGAGAATGGAAGGACCCAGCGGACTGGTCTCCGGAGCTGTTCACGAAGGACGAGTATAGCGCAGGATAGGTGGTGAACAGTTGCTCCAACTGGGCATTCTTGTAGGACGTCGGGATCACGAACCCTTCGCGCGACGAGATCGTGAACGAGTGCGCGAGTACGTCTGCGTCCGTGAAGGTGACCGAGATGGTCGCATTGATCGGCACCTGCTCGAACGTATCGGGTTGATACTGATAGTCCGCGGTCGCCATGACGGAGACCGAGCCGGTCGCCGTTGGCGTGGTCCCGACCCCAATTCGGGGTGTCGGGGAGTGGAGGGGGACGATGATCCCTCCCGCGACGAGGAAGACCATCGCCACCAGCGTCACGTTCGACCCATGCGTCGGGATTCTCAGGGCCATCGACCGTTTCGAGAAGCCCGGCATCGTACATAGCCCCTCGGCGTGCGACTCGGGCCGCAGGGTCCGGACTTCCGGTCCCAAGACGGTTCCGGACCGGGGGTGGATCTGCCGGAGCCGTGGCCCCGACGACCCGGTCGAGCTTCCCACTGGAAACGCGATTGAGGGAACTCTTAAGACCGCGTTGAGGGCTATTTTTTCATGCCGGCGGTTAGGACGCCGGCCGCGGCAGAACTGCTTCTCGCACTCGCTAGGCACGTCTCCGACCAACATGCATAGAGGAAGTCAGGAACCATGGCCGAGGTCCGCACCGATGCCCCCCGCACAACCGAGGCGGCCACGGTCACCCGGCACCGGGTGTCGGACTTCGAGCAATGGCGCATCGCGACCACCCTTCAGCTGGGCCACTACCTGCGGACCAACCGGTTCTACGGTCTCCTCGGATTCGTGACCCTGGTCTCCTCGCTCACTCTCGCGTTCCAAGTCGCGGCCGGAATACCGGCCATCCAGATCGAGCAACTGTACCGGAGTTCGGAGTACCTGAGCAACAACCTTGCCTACACCGGGCTTTGGATCATCCTCGCGGCCGCGTTCTTCGGTGGGGATGCGCTCGGCGTCGATTTCTCCACCAGTGCGGGATACTACATGCTGGTACTCCCGATCCGGCGGTCGGTACTCCTCGCGGGGCGCTACACGGCCGCGACCCTGGTCACGTTCGCCATCGTCGGGGTCAACTACGCGCTCGACCTCGCAGGAGGGGTCTATTTCTTCGGGGGCTCCACCATCCCTTGGGGCCTTCTCCTCGAATCGCTGGGGATTGCCGCCCTCTTCGCCCTCGCCGCGCTGAGCGTCGCATTCTGCGTGAGCGCGTTCGTCCGATCCCCCTCGGCCGGCGTGCTGGTCACGGTCCTGGCCCTGTACGTCGGCTTCACGATCTTGCAAGCGGTACTCGAACTCGCGGGGATCGAGCCGTGGTTTTCGTTTCCGTACGCTGGAACCGCGATGGCCTCGGTGATGGACACCGACTTTGTCCACCAGCAAACCATCCCTCTCGGAGCGCAGCAGTACTACACCATCTGGGTCGCCAATGTGAGCGAGGGGATCGCGATAATGGCCGCGTACCTGGCCGTGTTCCTGCCCCTGAGCATCTTCCTCTACCAGCGCCAGGAGTCCACCGGGTGACCTATGGCTTCTTTCGAGGTCTCGGGATTATCCAAGTCGTTCGCGACCGGCCCGGCCGTTCTTCACGACCTTTCCTTCCGGTTCGACGGGGCCGGTGCGGTCGGGTGTCTCGGACCCAACGGAGCGGGCAAGACCACGCTGCTGAAGTTGCTCGTCGGCCTGCTGCACCCCTCCCAGGGACACGCCTACCTGAACGGGATCGACCCGATGGCCGACCGCAAGCGGGCCCTTTGGGACGTCGGGGCGCTCATCGAGACTCCCGAGCCGTACCCTACGATGAACGTCCACGGGGCCCTCGACCTGGTGGGACGGGCTCGGGGCCTTGCGAGCGACGACGTCGACCGGGAGATCGATCGCTGTCACGAGCTGCTCGACCTGCCCCCGTTGGGTCACCGGATCGGTTGGCTGTCCAAGGGTCAGCGGCAACGGGTCTCCCTCGGCGCGGCGCTCATGGGCGATCCCGCCGTTCTCCTTCTCGATGAGCCGACGAGCGGCCTCGATCCGGCCGAGCGCGTGGTGGTCCGCCACCTGCTGAACGGGCTGAAACGCGACCATCTGGTCCTGATGAGCTCCCACCAACTCGTCGAGGTTACCGAAGTTTGCGATCACCTGATCTTCCTGCATCGGGGGAAAGTCCTCCTCAATGACCGGGTCGACCGAGTGGCGGGCCGGATTCGCTCCCGCCAGGTGGACGTGGAGTTCACGGGTTCGGTCTCGCCGGAGGCGATGGCCGGCCTACGCACGGTGGCCACGGAGGTGGTGGCGGTCTCTCCGAGACGGTGGCGAATCTCGTTCGATGGGAGTGACGAAGCACGCGTTCAGCTCCTCCGGCTGTGCCAAGCACTCGGCCCGGTCGTCCAGTTCACGAGTACGACTTTGGTGCTCGAAGAGGCCTACCTGGAACTGATCCCGCCGGCAGCGGGGGACGCATGATCGACACGAGCGTGCCCTCCCCGTCCGGTCCAGGTGGGACAGCGCCACCGGTGGCAACCGAGCGCTTGAACGACACCACCCGCGGGGACCCGGCGCACCCCCACACGTCCGCCAGCCGCGCGCGGGCGTTCCGACTGGGGCAAGAACGGCAACGAGGCGCGCGGTGGGAGCGCATGGGTCAGCTCTTGTCAATCGTCGTGATACTTCTCGGGATCTACGCGATCACGACCGCTCGCCCGTATATCCCGCCCGCAGGCGGGGGGATCCCGCCCTTGTCGTCCACTCCTCCTGGCACCCCGATCGACGTCCAGCTCGGCAACCCGTTGGTCAGCAACCTATCCTGTGCCGGCGGTGGCTCGGCCTACGCGGAACGCATCCCTTGGATGAATTCCACGGCCCCGCTCGCCACGAAAGAGGTCTGGCCGGAGGTCTACGAGATCTGGGACGGGGACTACATCGGGGATCCGACCGGGGTCGCGAGTGCCACCCCAACGAACCTCTGCGCCGGGAACTCCCCGGCTTCGATTTGGGCCTGGTATGTGGTGCTGGCGACCTCCAACGGAACGAATCTTCTAACCTACACCCAGAACAGCGAGTGGACCTCCTTGACCAACGGCTCCACGAACCTTCCACTGGAGAGCGGCCTCGACATGGTTCTCGTTACCCAAACCTCCCTGGCCGGGACGGGCCGTGGCTTCGGAGTCTTGGGGTACATCAACGACTCGGAGGTCCAGGGCTCAGTGCCCCTTTGAAGAGGTCGGGAGGGGCAATGTCCCCCGTGATCCCGGAGTGTCCCCATGCTCGAACCCGTGGTCCCCGGGTACAGCGGGTGGGGCCGCCGTCGAACCTCCGAGCTGGGTCGCCAACCTCATAGGGGGGAGCTTGAGTGGATTGCGGATGGACGGCCTCCCGTTCCGACGGATTGCGCGGAACCGGGCCCGATGGCTCGTGCCCCTCGTCGCGTGCGTCGCCCTCCTTCTACTGATCCCTTCCGGCGTGTTCGAGACCGGGATCAACCCTCGAGAGCCCGGGGCGAACCGGCCCGGCTCGGCCGTCGTGATCCCCCCCGAATTCGGCGTGACGGTCGTCAAGAGCAGCAAGTACGACTGGCCGGAACTTCACCAGAATCCGGCGCTGACTGGCTACATCAGCAACAGCCCCCTCTCCACCTCGACCGCGTCCTCGATCGGCGTCGGCTGGGCGACCAACCTGTACGGGACGGCCTTGGACTCACCGGTGGTCGCCTACGATCCCCTGCTCGGCGAGACGCTCGCGTACATCGGGACCGACACCGGTAACTTCGTTGCGGTCAACTTGGCCAACGGCCATATCGTGTGGGGCGACTGGCTCGGGTCGCTGATCCGCGCCTCGCCCCTGGTGAACAACGGGTCCGTGTTCGTCGTCCCCTTCCTGGGTGCCGAGATGCTCAAGCTCAACGCCTCCACGGGGACGACCCAGTGCACGACGAACCTTCCTGGTTCGAGCGAGGCGACCCCGACCCTGGCCACTCCCCCGGGGGGAGTTCCGACGCTGTATATCGGGACCGAAGCACCCAGCCCCCGCAGCGGCCCGTTCATGGCCATCAACGCGGGGAACTGTAAGGTCGAGTGGAAGTGGTCCGGATACGCCCAGACGGCCGGCTCGTGGGACGCCGCGTCGTATGCGGTTAACGCGACCGGCGGCGGGATGGTTCTGTTCGGCACCGACGACCCCGATTCGTCGGTCTATGCATTGAACGCCCTCACCGGCAAGTTGATCTGGCGGTTCCAATGCTACAATCCCCCTGGAAAGGACTATGATGTCGGGGCCGGGCCGATGGTCTCCGCGCCGGGTCGCAACGGCTTCTCCCAAGGAGTCGTTTACGCAACGAACAGCGCCGGCATCGCCTACGCGATCGCCCTCAACAACGGGACCCTGATCTGGGAGACGAATTTCTTCTCCATGGCCGGACTCACCGGGACCACGGAGCCGAGGGCGCGTTCGACCCCGGCCCTGGCGGCTACGAACGTCATCTTCGGGTTCAACCAAGGACTGGTCAACCTCGATGCCCGGAACGGCAAGCTCCTCTGGTTCTACAACGACTCGGCCAAGGCGGAGTCGATCGCCGCGCCCGTGATCGTGGGGGGGAGCGGCCGTTCGATCGTCATCACGGGCGATGTGAGTGGGTCCCTCGATGTCGTCGCACGGAACACGGGGGACCAGCTGTACTCGTACCGGACGGGGGGGTGGATCGCTTCGTCCCCGGCCGTATCGGACGGCAACATACTCATCGCGTCTTCGGACGGCTTCCTTTACGACTTCACGGTCGGCGGGGGCAACGACGCCCAGCTCCCGACGACTTCGATCACCTCGCCCGTCCCGGGGGCGGCCGTCTCGAACCCGCTCGGCACCATGAAAGTCTACGGCAACGCAACGGACCCGACCGGGGTGGCTGCGGTCGAGGTAGCCATCCAGTCGGGTGGCTCGACAGGTTCTTGGTGGGACGCGTCGACCCACGCTTGGTCTCCGGGACCGATCGACGTTCGAGCGACCCTGGGGACTCCGAGGGCCAAGTCGACCTCCTGGACCGTTTCCTTCCCCGTCCCCACCGCGGGAGGGACTTTCAGCGTGACCTCGAACGCCCAGTCCACGTCCGGCCAGTCCGACCTTACCGGAGCGGCGGTGGACTTCTCGGTCAACTTCAGCACCTCGGGGGCCTTTCTGAGGGCCTCCTCGGAGTATGCAGCCCCCGGGGGCTCTCTGACAGTCAGTGGCGGTGGGTTCGGTGCGTCGGCGAGCGTCACGATCGGCCTCGCCGGCACGACGCTCGAGACCGCCTCGTCCGGGGCCAACGGGTCCCTGCCGCCCACTCCCGTCGAAATCCCCGATACGGCATCGTTCGGCCCGACCTCCCTCACCGCCCAAGCGGTCTCCTCCGGGACCTCGAGCAGCGTGCCGATCGTCATCGCCAACAGTTGGGACCAGCTTAGCTACGGCCCCGGCCACTCCGGCTTCGAGCCGAACGACCCGGCGCTGCACAATGTCATTTTCCCGGGGAACAACTACTGGCTCAAGGTCGCGTGGCGGTATGACGCCCGGGCACCCATCGTTGCGTCGCCGGCGATCGCGGACGGGCGGGCCTATCTCGGCGATTCGGTCGGGAACCTGTTCGCGCTGGACCTCGGGAACGGCGGTCTGGTGTGGAATTTCACGCTCTCCTCGGGGGCTGCGATCGACGGCAGCCCGGCCGCGGATCCGAGCCTCGGACTGGTCGTCGTCGGGGCGAGCGACGGCTCGCTGGATGCGGTCGACCTGTCGAACGGGACGCTCGCCTGGTCGGACGTGGTCGGAGGGAGCGTTTCGGCCCCCGTGCTCAGCGGCGGGGAGGTCTACGTCACGTCGACCAATGGCGTCGTCGAGGCCGTGTCCGAGTCCTCCGGCTTGGAATCCTGGTCCCAGACCCTGGCCAGCCCACCGACCGCCGCGCCGTCCCTGAATGCTTCGGGTCACCTGCTGGTGGTCGGGCTCTCCAACGGCACCGTGCTGGCCCTGAACTCTCAGACCGGGGGGGTTCGGTGGAGCTTCTCGACCGGGGCCGCCATTACCGCGCCGGCCCTGGTGAACCGAGAGACCGTCCTCGTCAGTTCGACCGACCACTCCCTGTACGACCTCAACGGGGTCACCGGAGGGTTGCGCTGGTCCTTCCAGACCGGAGGGGCCCTCGAGGACACCGCGACGGTCGACAGCTGGCACCTCCTGTACATCGGATCGGACGACGGCTACCTCTACATCCTGAACTCGACCACCGGCGTGGAGAAGTTCAACTTCTCCATCGGGTCCCCGATTGTCGGAGTGGCGAGCACCATCGGTGTCACCGTGTTCGAGGACGCCGCGGGCACGATCGGGGCGCAAAAGACGTTCGTTGAGGGCGGGGCCGGTTGGAGGTACCCTACGAGCGCGGGGCTATCGACGGTTCCGGTGATCCTCGACTCGGCCGTGTTCGTCGCCGGAGAGGACGGGTTCTTTTACGCATTCACCTCGCTCGGCCAAGCCCCGGTGTGAGTCCCGCGGCTCCGCCCGCCCGTTCGCCAATCAGGGAACCGGAATTCGGTAGACCCGAATCCCTGTGAGAATCGAATGGACTGCGGTGAGGATGATTAGAACCCAGGTGAGGCGGACCCGAGTAGCGGTCTGCCGTTCGGTCCCTCGAACCGCAGCCGATACCCGACGAGCCCCGAGGAACCGTTCCGCCTCTTCGCTGAGGAAATCTTCCCGCTGCTCGGGGTCAGTGTTGCGAGGTGTTCTTGGCGCCTCGCGTTACGGGCATCCTCTTCCGCCGGACGGGCCAGCACCTTGGCGTTCCAAGCCGAAGTAGGTTCCTCCTCGTCCAGCACGGAGCCGAAATTCCCTCGGACCTACTTTGCGGTTCTGCTCTCCCTCCTTCATCCGTTGTCCGAGCACCCGCCCCGCGCCCCAGCCTGAACCCCGTGCCCCGATCCCTGCTGGGAAGTCCGCCCCGGGCGTCCGATCGACCCCACAGTTGCGGAAGGCCGAGCCCGAAGGGCGAGGTGGGAAGGGGGGACTGAATCTCGATGGTCGTCCACTACTCACCGGACTCACCGACAGTCCCCGATTTAATCAACCCCGGGCATCGGCCGCTCGATGAACTCGGAGTCTGCCCCGTCCCTCTTCGGAGTCACGATGCGGCGGTCGTTCACGACCGGGCGATTCTTCCTGGGATACGGTAGTGCGATGTCGGTGGTCCTCGGCGTATCGCTCGCGCTCTCTCCTGGGTTAGCGTTCGCGTCGACGTTCCCTTTCCTCCTCCCTATCTTCGTCGTGGTGGGATCGATGGGCGCGATGGTCGTGTTCACCAACGACCGGATCAAGGGGGTCCTCGAGTACCTCCTTGCCTACGGATACTCTCCTCAACGACTCTTCGTCACGTTCCTGTTGACGGCGCTCGCGCTCTCCGCGGTCGTGCTATCGGTGGCTCTGGCGGGGGGACTGGGGGTGTACCTGATTCGAGGACATCCGTTCACGACCCAGCTCGCGGCCCTGTTGCTGCTCTACGCGGTCCCAATGAGCATCTCGTCGCCCGCGTTCGCGGCGACGGTCGGGATGCTTTGGACCTCGCTGTCCTCGCCGAGGGCTGGGATGAACAGCCCGATCGGCCTGATCCCGTTCATCGGGATCCTCCCGTGCATCCTGACTCTCTTCCTGCTGACGACCCTGGCCGCGGCGGGGATATTCTCGCCAACGGAACTGCTGCTCGTCGCCACGGGAGTCGTGGGCGCGGTCGTCCTCATCGTGGTCGCATTGCTGAGTACATTGAGCCGGTTCCTGCGGAGAGAACGCCTCCTCTCACCGGCCTAGCGGACAGGAGAGGAAGAAGGGACCATGAGCGCGCCATCACTCGAGTCCAGTGGCTCGGGGCCAGCGATCGAGTGCCGGGGCGTCAGCGCGGGGTACGACGGGAGTCGAGTTCTGCGCCACATCTCGTTTCAGATCACCGAACCGGCCATCTACGTCGTGCTCGGCCCTAACGGAGCGGGGAAGACAACTCTACTGCGTACCCTCTCGGGGATCCTCGAGCCGTACGAGGGGACGATCCAGATCGATGGAAAGACACTCGACCGTTCGAGCGCGGGGACCCGAGTCCACTACCTGTCCCACGTCGATGGTATCCCGGATGGGCTCCGGGTGCGCGAGGCGCTCAACTTCTATGCCCTCGTCGAGAGGGCCGGTCGGTCCGATGTCGAGCGGGTCCTCGACCTGCTCGAGATCCGGCCGCTCGCGGAGCACTACGTCTCGCAACTTAGCGCTGGTCAGCGCAAGCGGGTCTCGATCGCGCGAGTGTTCCTACGGGAGCGGGCCATCTATCTCCTGGACGAACCGACCAGCAACCTGGACCCGAAGGTCGCGAGCGAGATCCGCACCCTCATCCTCAATCTCAGCCGCAAACGAGTGGTTCTCTACTCCTCCCACAACCTGTACGAGGCGAGGGAGATCGGTCGGTACGTGATGGCCATCCGAGATGGACAGATCGCACTCTTCGGTCGGATCGACGACCTCCGAAGCTCGCATTTCGTCGTCGGGATCCGTGCCCTCGAACCTTCGAACGCACTGGCCGAACTCCCGCGGCGGGGCGACTACTACCTCAAGGAGCTTCCGGGCCCGGAAGCGGTTCCCGACCTCCTCCGCACGCTCGAATCCCAGGGGGTCCGGATCCGGGAGGTACGGGAGATGGGGAATCCGCTCGAAGAACTGTTCGCCGACGCTCCCGACGAGCTCACCCGCGCCTGACACGGCTTCGGGGGTCGGCGGCGTTCCCTTCCCGAGCGAGCGGCGGCCACGCTGGGGGATGGGAAAGTCCGGAGGACGAAAGAGTCACTTATGCCGCCGTTCGGCGCCGATGTAAGGGGGTTGAAGACACCCTGCCCCCGACTGTTTAACAAAATCAAAAAAGATTAAATAATTGTTAACTTGTGTTAAACATCGTGCGGAATGCTCGAGCGGCTCCCGCGATGTACTTTCTCGGGGTGCGCCTCACCCCCGAGGAGGCGTCGCTCCTCGATCAGTTCCGAACGGCGCACGACCTGCCGGACCGCTCGGCTGCGGTTCGGGCGATGCTCCGAGGAGCGGGCGGTGCACCCGCCCCCGGAGTGGAGCTCCCCACGACGTTGAGGGCGGAGTTGGAAGAGGTCGTCGAAGAGGGCTACGCCCGAGACCTGGATGGCGCCGTAGCGACCGTCCTCACGCTCGGGTTGGCGGAGCTAGCCCGGACCCACACCGAACGGATGCATGCGTTGCGCGACCGCGCACGCTCGCTCTCCGAACGGAAGCGGGACCGGCGTCGGGCGGACCGCGAGGGTCGGGGACTCCTCGGGCGCTAGGTCCCTGAAATTGGGTTGGGTTGCAAAATGGAGTCGATCGCGATAGCGTGGAGCGAACGAAGCGGGTTCATCTGCCGACTGTGCCGTCAGGACGCCAAGCATAATGAGGTGCTACACATCTCGTTCTGCCCCGTCCACGGTCTGAGTTCGCCCTTGGACCAGTTGCCGTGGCGGCCGGAGGCGAGAACATCCCGCGTCTCTACACCCGTACCGGTGACGACGGGACGACCGGTCTCGCATTTGGTGCGCGCGTAGCGAAAGAGTCCGCGCGCATCCGCGCCTACGGCGCCTTCGACGAGCTCGGCGCCCACCTGGGGCTCCTCGAGACCTCGCTGCCGCCGTCGCTCAACGACTTCCGACCGGTCGTCCGCCAGCTCCAGCACGAGCTCTTCATCGCCCAATCCGAGCTCGCCGTCCCTCCGGCCGCCCCCTCTCCCCCCCATCGGATCGAAGCCCGCCACGTGGTCGGTCTCGAGTCGGCGATCGACCGGTTCGATGGCCGTCACCCCCCGCTGCACACGTTCGTCCTCGCCGGCGGGTCGGACGTGGCCGCCCAATTCCACATCGCCCGCACGGTCGCCCGCCGGGCCGAGCGGGAACTCTGGCGACTCCACCGGGGAGAAGCGGTCCGCCCGGAGCTCCTCCGGTGGACCAATCGGCTGAGCGACCTCCTGTTCGCGATGGCCCTCGCCGCCAACGCCGCTCTCCAAGTGACCGAGACCGCCCCCGACTATACAGTGTAAGGGAGGGGAACGGCATCGAGGTCGGCCTGGTCGGGAAGCCGAACGTCGGAAAATCGACGTTCTTCAACGCGCTCACGCTCCTCGACGTTCCCATGGCCCCCTACCCGTTCACCACGATCGAGCCCAACCGTGGGGTCGCGGCGATCCGGGCTCCCTGCCCTCACACCGAGAAGGGCACCGCCTGCACTCCGGGGAACGCGAAGTGCGTCGACGGGACGCGGTGGGTGCCGGTCAATCTGGTCGATGTACCAGGCCTGGTTCCCGGGGCCCACGAGGGGAAGGGCTTGGGACACAAGTTCCTGGACGACCTCCGCGCCTCCGACGGGTTCGTCCAGGTCGTCGACCTGACCGGGGCGACCGACCCGGAGGGCCGCCTCGCCGCCCCCGGCAGCCAGGATCCCGCGGAGGAGGTCCAGTGGCTCGAGGAGGAGCTCGTGGATTGGGTCACCGAGATCCTGGGCCGGGACTTCAGTCGCCAAGCCCGCAGCGTGGAGCTGGAGGGCAAGAAGGTCGAGGAGTTCCTGGCCCAGCGGCTGACGGGACTGTCGGTCGGGCCCGCGGCATTGGCCACGGCCTTGCGCGCGCACCCTGTCGACCGCGCCCATCCGAGCTCCTGGACGGACGAGGAACGTCGATCCCTCGCGCGGGCCATGATTCGATCGTCCAAACCCCGCCTCATCGCAGCGAACAAGTGCGACCGCTCGGATCGGGCCCACGCCGACGCTCTCGCCTCCGAGCTGCCGGACCTCCCGGTCGTGGCGACGGCCGCCGACGCCGAGCTCACGCTGCGTCGGGCGGCACGAGGCGGACTCATCGAGTACCGCCCGGGTGACCCGAGCTTCACGGTACGCGACCCCGCCCGCCTCTCCCCGGCCCAGGCCAACGCCCTGGACGCGCTCCGGGTCGTGACGAACGCCTGGGGAGGAACGGGGGTGCAACCCGCGCTCGAGAGGATGGTCTACGAACGGCTCCGCCAGATCGTGGTCTATCCGGTGGAAGACGAGACCCATTGGACCGACGGACGGGGTCGGGTGCTCCCGGACGCCCTCCTCGTTCCGGCCGAGACCCCGGCCCGCGAGGTCGCCTTCCGAGTGCACACCGAGCTCGGGGAGAACTTTATCCGCGCGATCGACGGACGGACGCACCGCGCGATCGGGGCGGACCAGCATGTCGCCCCGAACTCGGTGATCCGGATCGTCGCGCGGAAGTGATCCGCGCCTCCCCTCACGCCGGGGGGTCGACGAGGCCGACCCCGCTGGGGGCGGGCTTGACCACGAACGGGAGACCGCCGGCCCGGGCGAGACGCCGGACCAGTTCGGTCTCCGCGCCCGGCCGCGGGAGGACCACGACCGATCCGCCCGCGCCGGCTCCCGTGAGTTTCGCCCCTTCCGCGAACGGCCGGGCCGCGTCGAGGAGGGCCTCGAGCCGCGGATGGGAGACACCGACCTCCCGGAGGAGCTCCTGGTTCCGGTTCATGAGCGCGGCGGCGGTCGCTCGGTCGCCGGCGGCGACCGCCCGGGTACCCTCCGTCGCGACCTCCCGGAACTGGTCGAGCAACGCGGGTCCGTCGGGCCGGGCGAGGCGCACCCCGACGGCCCGGACGGCATCTCCGGTCGCCCGGGGGATCCCGCTGTGCGCCACCACCCAGACCCAACCCGGGTCGGCGACCCGCCGGACTTCCCAGGACCGGGGCCCGTCGCGCACGGTCCAGAGCACGGGACCGGACGCCTCGCCGTTGACGGTGAGGAATCCTCCGGCGACCGCGGCGCTGGTGTCGCCCGGACTTCCCACTCCCTGGGCTCCCCGCTCGACGTCGAAGCTGCGCTGGGCCAGGGTCGATCGGTCGACGCCGCCCGAGAGAGAGGAGAGGGTCGCGGCCAGCCCCGCCGAGAGTGCCGCGGACGAGCCGAGGCCCGCGCCCCGGGGAATGCGCGAGACCGCCCGCACGTCGACGGTCGCCCGCGAGGCCCAAGGACTCTCGAGGGCGGAGCGGAAGTAGGGATGGAGGGCCGCCGCTTCGTAATCCCCGTTGAGGGAGGAGCGGGCCGCCCCTCGTACGAGCACCTGGGTGTGAAGGTCGAGCGCGAACAGGAGCTCGGGCGCACCGTGCACCACCGCGTGCTCCCCGAAGACGATGCACTTCCCCGGGCTCCGCGCGGACAGGGGGAGGGTTCCCGGTGGGATCGGCGAAAGGTCCTCGCTCATCGGCCCCGCCGGCCCCCCACGACCCGTTTTCCGCGGGCCTGCGGGACGATCCGACGGGTGGCGCCGGGCCACGCTCCCGGACCCGGCACCCCGAGGAGTTGCGTCAGGGCGACCGCGACGGCGGCCACCTCGCTGTGCGGCTGATGCCCGACGCCCGCATTGTGCGTCGCGAGGCGATAGAGGTCGGGCGGGACCTTCGCGCCCCCGACGACCAGCAGGATGCGGCGCGCGCCCTTCAGCTTCGGGAGCACCCGGGCGAGCGGCAACCCGTACATGGTGAGGTGCACGACCGGACCGTCGAACTCGCGTACGGCCCGCCGCCAGTCCGGAGCGTCGACCACCTCGAAGGAGCCACCCCATCCTTTCCCGACGGCGGCGACCCGCCGGGCCAGGTCGGGGTCGGGGGGGTGGAGGAGCATCCGGTCGGCTCCGAGCGCGCGAGCGGTGAGGGCGAGATGGGTGGTGAGGCGGGGGTCGCGGCCGGGTCGATGGCCGACCCTCAGGACCGAGACCTCGGGCCGCTCAGTCCGCGGTTTCCGCCTGGAACCGCTCGATCCGGTGACCACGGTACTCCAGCTTGTCCGAGCGCTTGACGAGGCCCTTCAACCGGGTGGGGCTCATCGCGAGCTCCTCCGCGACGTCCGAGAAGAAGCGGCCCTCGGCCCCGACGGCCGCGTAGATCTTCTCCTCGAGCTTCGAGTACTCCTTGAGGCCCATCATCGCGATGGCGAGGACCTCCGAGATCTCCGCAAGCGGCGAGGTCGTGTTGATGTTGATCGTCGAGTAGTAGAAATGGTAGCTCTTGTCGGGTTGCTTTCGTCCCTCGCGGGCGACCCAGCGGGTGTCGATCAGCCGCAGCTTCTCGAAGAACGCGAGCGTCTTCACGCCCTCGGCCCCGAACTCCTTGCTCACATCCTCGATCGTGAGCCAGCTCTCGCCCAGGCGCTGGACGAGGCGCAGCTTGAGCGGAGAATCCACGGCCCGGAGGATCGGGACGAGGTCGCTCACGTCGTTGATGACCTTGATGCGGTGCATGGTAGCGGACAAGGGGGTTTACACGGCTCCCGCCCCGGAGGGCGTCGCTCCCATTAACATTCGGCGGTACTTCCCGTACCGGTCCCCCGGGTCGAAGCGGGCGGGGTGGGGGGTCCGGGTCGGGCCGTGCCCTTCGGGGCACTCGGCGCGGAAGGTATAGCGGGCGCAGGCGCGACAAACGCGCAGGATCGATTCGGTCATGCGCGGGTGAACGTCCCTTCCCCACCGGCGCTCTTGATCGCCTTGATCGCGGCATCGGTCGCCTTCTTGAGCGTCTCCTCGGCGGCCTTGTACTGGCTCGCGGCGACGCGGATCCGATACCGGGGGGCCCCGACGTACTGGACCTCGACCGACTCCGGGTCGACCTTCTCGGCGGCGAGGAGGGCCGCCCGAACGTGCTCGACGCCTTTCGGGCTCGGGTCGCGAATGTCGAGAGTGCCGAGGATCGTGACGTGGGGCGGGACGATGTTCTCGCTCGCGACGCGGACGAACGCGGCGGCCCAGGAGGCCTTGTCGTTCTCCTTCGCAAACCGCTTCGGGTCGGCCGACGCGACCTCGAACGCTTGGAACAACGAGCCGTACCGGTCGATGAGCGGGGGACCGAACAGCTCGACCGCCTCGTCGCCCTTCAGTTTCAGGGCGGTGGCGACCTGCTCGACGAGCCGCATCGCGCGCTGCTCGTTCTTCCACGCTTGGGTCTTCTCGCGGCGCTGGTGGTCGTTGATCCGCTTGAGGGAGAGGTCGATCTGGTTCTTGGAGGTGTCAATCCGCAGGACCCGCGCGACGATCTTCTGACCTTCCCGGATGTGGTCCCGGATGTACTTGACCCAGCCGGTCGCGACCTCGGAGAGGTGGATGAACGCCTCGCGCCCGTTGTACTCATCCAGCGTGACGAAGGCGCCGAAGTTCCGGATCGAGGTGACGGTCCCGACGACGAGCTCGCCTTCCTCGGGATACTCCGCTCGGAGCGGCATGGTTCGCCGCCGGCCCGCCTAGCCCGACGCGGGACGAACGAACTCGCCCCGCAGCTTGGCCTGCCCGCCGGTCGGCGTCGCGAGGGTCGCGCCGCAGACGGTACAGTTGACGGTGGTCGCCGGACGGCTGAAGACGGTCTGCTCGGTCGAGCAGTCGGGGCACTTCACGATCCAAAAGGGGGCCGGTGCGTGCATGAGGACCCCTAGTGGTGTTCCACCAGCTCGAGCTGGCTCGCCCGCCAGCTGGCGGGCTTCACGGTATACTTGCATTTCTTGCACTTGAACTTCAGATTGACCCTACGGACCGCCTTCGCCCGGCCCTCGGGCTTCGGCCGGGGGAAGCCTCCGTAGCCGCGGGTCGCGCGTCGGAATCGGCGCTGCCCCCAGGCGAGCTCGGACGCGGGTCGCTTCTTGTCCTTCTCGACGTCGTGGTCCGTGTGGACCTTGCACTTCGGGCAATACGTCGAGACGACCTTGGGGTAATGCATCGGCCGCCGCCGAGGTCGGTCCGGTATTTAGGCTTGGGGGCGGTTTCTCTCGGTCTCCAACTCGAAGACGGCGTGCACGATCCCGAACTGCCCCTCCACGCGTTGGCGGAGCTGCTCTCTTACGGTCGCCGACTCGCTCATGGGCATCTCCTGGACGTCCACATGGGCGGTCATGCAGACGAGGGTCGGACACACGGACCAGACGTGGACATCGTGCACGTCGCGCACTCGAGGGGTCGACTTGAGGGCGCCGATGAGGGCGGTCATGGAGAGTCCCCGGGGGACCCGTTCCGTGAGGATGTCCCATCCGCCCTGGAAGATGGGGATCGACTCGTAGACGAGGATCCCCGCGATGACCAGGGCGACCGCCGCATCGACCCAGATGTGGCCGGGCGACACGAGGAGGAGCAGCGCATCCACGATGAGCGCGACCGTGATCGCGGTGTCGGTCGCGAGGTGCACCAGCACACTGCGGACGTTCAGTTCACGGGCCGCCCGGGGGATGCGACCCAAGTAGGCGGCCGCCGCGATCCGGAGGGCGAGTGTGGGGACCGCGGCAAAGAGGATCCACGTCGGATCGATCGGACCCAGCAGCGAACTCCCGTGGACGAGTTCCAAGAGGGCCGGATAGACGAAGATCACTCCGGCCGCGAGGATGACGAAGGCGTTCAGGATCGCCGCGAAGACTTCCAGGCGATGCGACCCGAAGGTGTGTTCCTCGGTCGGTCCCCGGCCAGCGGCCGCCAGCGAGAGGTAGGAGATCGCGAAAGCAAAGACGTCGGGGATGCTGTGCACAGCGTCCACGGTGACAGACAAGCTTCGGCTCAATGCCGCGCCCACGACCTCTAGGACCAGGACCACGACCGAGAGGCCGAGGGCGACTTTCAACCCCCGTAGGATGCGGCCGGACGTCTCGGATTCTCCGTGGGGCGGGTCCACCATCGAGGGTGGGAGCCCCGCTGAGCGGCTTAAGGGGCCGGGCGGAAGGGGCACCCTCGACGGGGAGGACGGGACCCACCCGGGGCGGAACTCCGTCCGGAACGGCGATTTCCGTCAGTAGTTTCGGAAGGCCGGGCGCGAAGCCTTAAGTAAGCGGGCTTTCTCGGCGGCGCCGCCCTCTCTGGGGGGCGTTACATCGATGCCCGACCGTCCCTCCGTCGAAGTCGTTACCGAGGCGCTCGCAAAGGCCCCGGAACGCAAGTTTCCCGAGACCGTGGAGGTCTCGATCAACTTGAAGGATCTCGACCTTTCCATCCCGAAGAACCGGATCGAGGACGACGTCCCCCTCCCGAACGGACGGGGCAAGACCGTTCGCGTCGCCGTGTTCGGCTCCCCTGAACTGCTCCAGAAGGTCCGCGGTAGCGCGGACGTCGTGATCCCTCCCGCGGAACTCGAGGAACTGGCCAAGGACCCGAAGGCGGCCAAGAAGATGGTCACCGATGTCGATTTCTTCCTCGCCGAGGCCCCCATGATGCCCACGATCGGTAAGCGTCTCGGCGTCGTGCTCGGCCCGCGCGGAAAGATGCCCCGTCCCGTCCCTCCGGGCACCGACCCCTCGAACCTCGTCAACGCCATGAAGCGCTCCATCCGGGTCCGCTCGAAGGGCAACCGCACCTTCCACGCCGCCGTCGGCACCCGCGGGATGCCTCCCGAGCAGATCGCCGCGAACGTCGACGCGGTCCTGCAACGGATCATCGGCAAGCTCGAGCGTGGCCGGACGAACATCGAATCGGTCTACGTCAAGACCACGATGGGCCCGGCAATCCGGATGTGGTAGGAAGGGTACCATGGTCGGACGCGGCTCGGTGCCCCCGGAGCGGATCGCCCGCGTGGAGCAGCTTTCCGAACAGATCCTGGCTCAACCGATGACCGCCCTGGTCGGCGTCCGCGGCGTCCCCGCGGCCGCCCTGCAACGGATGCGACGCGAGCTCCGCGGCCGGAACCGCCCGATCGTCGTCGCGACCAACACCGCGATCCGCCACGCCCTCGAGCGCGCGGCGAAGAAGCGGAAGGAGCTCAAGCCGCTGCTCGACCAGGTACAGGACCAGACGGCCCTTCTCGCGGCGAAAGGAAACCCCTTCGCACTCTACCAGGAGTTCCTGAAGACCCGCTCCCCGACCCCTGCTCGCGGGGGGGAGATCGCGCCGCACGACATCGTCGTGCCGGCCGGGACCACGAGTTTCAAGCCCGGCCCCATCGTCGGCGAGCTCCAGCACGCGGGCTTCCCCGCGGCGATCGAGAAGGGCAAGGTCATTCTCAAGAAGGACACCCTGATCGTCAAGGCCGGCCTTCCGATCTCCCGCGAGGTCGCGACCATGCTGACCCGCATGGACATCTTCCCCCTCGAGGTCGGTCTCACCCTCCGCGCGGTTGTGGAGGGCGCCACTTTCTACCCCGCGAGCGTGCTCGCGGTCGACCTCGACGTCCAGCGGGCCCAGCTGGCGCGCGCGTCGCGCCTCGCGCTCGGTCTCGCCCTCGAGATCGGGTATGCGACCCCGGAGACCCTCCCGTTGCTGGTCGCCAAGGCCCACCGCCAGGCCCTCGCGGTCGCGATCGCGGCCGGCTACCCGACCCCCGAGACGATCACCCCCCTCTTCGCTCAGGCGATCCGCGCCGCGATGGCGGTCGGAAAGATCACAGGTACCTAGGAAGGTCCCCCCGAAATTCACGGAGTGAGAACGATGGAGTACGTTTACGGAGCGCTGCTGCTGAACGCCGCCGGAAAGCCGATCGATGAGAAGGCCCTGACCGGGGTCCTGACGGCCGCCGGCGTCCAGGCGGACGCGGCGCGAGTCAAGGCCCTGCTCGCCTCGATGGAGGGCGTCAACCTCGCCGACGTCCTCGCGAAGGCCGAGACCTTCTCCGCCCCTGCCGCCGCCCCCGCGGCGGCCGAGAAGAAGGAAGGCAAGGGCGAGAAGAAGGAAGAGGAAAAGAAGGAAGAGAAGGGCGTCTCCGAGGAAGAGGCGGCCGAGGGACTTTCCGCCCTCTTCGGCTGAGCGACCCGCCCGCTCGCCTTAAGACCCGACGCCGAGTAGAGTCGACCGGAGGCCGCTTAGGCCCTCGGTCGACCGATGCCGGCACGCGAGTTCTGCGGCATCGTCGGGGTCTCGCTCCACGGCAAGGGAGCGGCCCCGTTCCTCTTCCGCGGACTCCGCGCGCTGCAACATCGCGGCCAGGAGGCGACCGGCATGGCCACCTCGAGCCACGGCACTCTCCACACGCGAAAGGGCGCGGGCTTGGTCCACGAGGTCTTCACCCAGGACCTCCTAGACGCGCTCCGGGGCTCGGCCGGGATCGGGCACAACCGGTACCCCACGACGGGCAGCAGCAGCGACCTCGAGAACGCCCAACCGATCGTGTTCAAGCTCAAGGACGAGGAGGCGGCGCTCGCCGCCAACGGGGACTTGGTCAATTTCGAGCGGGTGCGGCATCGGCTCCAGGCCCAGGGGATCGACCTCCTCGGGAACGCCGACACCGAGACAATGGCCCAGACGATAGCGCTCGAATACTCCCGGACCCGGGACATCGAGGCCGCGATCCGACGGGCCTCCTCCGAACTGATCGGAGGTTACTCGGTGGTGATGCTCGCGGGGAACAAGGTGCTCGCCTTCCGCGACCCCCTCGGGATGCGACCCATGGTCTTCGGCACGATCGACGGCGGGGTCGCGGTGGCGAGCGAGTCGGTCGCGCTCGAGCTGATGGGCGGTAAGGTCGTCCGCGACGTCCTCCCCGGCGAGGTCCTCCTGATGGAGAAGGGCGAGCTCGTCCGTACCTCCCGGATCCCCGGCAGCGGGGCGCGCGCGCATTGCATGTTCGAATGGGTCTACTTCTCCCGTCCCGACTCGATCGTCGAGGGCCAGAGCGTCTACGACGTCCGGCATCGGGTGGGAATCCGGCTCGCGAAGGAGAGCCCCACCAAAGCGGACCTGGTCGTTCCGGTGCCGGACTCTGCCCGACCGCAGGCGCTCGGCTTCGCCGAGGCCTCCGGGATTCCGTACGCCGAGGCGCTCATCAAGAACCGGTTCGTGGAACGCACGTTCATCATTCCGGACCAGAAGCGTCGCGAGCTGGAAGTCCGCGTGAAGCTGCACCCCGTGCCCGGCCTTCTCCGGGGTAAGCGAATCGTCCTCGTGGACGACTCCATCGTCCGCGGCACGACGTTGCGGGAGATCGTCAAGATGGTCCGCCAGGCCGGAGCGGTCCATGTCGACGTGCGGATCGGCTGCCCGCCGATCATCGCGCCGTGCTACTTTGGGATCGACATGAAGGAACGTAAGGAGCTCATCGCCTTCGAACGCTCCGAGGGCCAGGTCGCCGAGGCGATCGGGGCCGACAGCGTCCACTACCTTTCGATCGAGGGCCTGGTCGAGTCGATCGAAATGCCCGCGGAGAATCTCTGCCTCGGGTGCCTCACCGGCCGCTACCCGGTCGAGGTCCCCGAGGAGCGCCACCGGTTCCAAAAGTCGCTCGCTGAATTCTGAACGGGACGGTCCGGACACCAGCAGACCCACCCGGGGCTGTTAGGAAAGGGGTGCTTTCTTAAGACCCAGGACCTTCGGAAGTAGCGAGGCTGCAGGTGCCCTTCGTCAATCGGGATGGTGTCAGGATCCACTACGAGGTCGAGGGGGAGGGACCCGCCCTCGTTGTCCTTCCGGGGATCGGCACCAGCATGATCGATGCGTGGCCGTTGGTGGGTGGCTCAGGTGCCCTCCCAAAACGAAAGGTGATTCTTGTCGATCCAAGGGGACATGGCAAGAGTGACAAACCCAGAGATCCCAAGGCGCACAAGATCGAGGCGTATCGGGAGGACGTGCGCGCTGTTCTCGATGCCACCGGCGTTGAAAGAGCGGTGTTCTGGGCTTTCTCAGATGGCGCAAACGTCGGCTGTGCTATCGCCGAAGCCTACCCGCGCCGGACGGTGGCGCTGATTAGCCAAGACGGAATTCTCGCCGCTGACCTTTGCGAACCATCGGTTCGGGATGACCGTATCGAAACGGCACGGACCGTGCGAACACGGGGGTGGGTAGCGGTTGTGCGCGATTTTGCGGCCTCCCAGGGAGTTTCCGACGACTCGCGTGTCATCAAGAGCTTCATGGCGGAAGATACAGAAATGGTGGCCTTGGAGCTGGAACAGTGGGTAGAGTGGAAGGGACCTATGAGCGTACTTCCCCGGCTCAAGCTGCCCCTGCTACTGATGCACAGCGCCGATACTCCTGCGGACCTAATCGCCCGACTAACGGCTGCGGCTGGGAGCTTGGCCCAGACCAACGTGATTCCTGGCACCAATCATTTCAAGATTTGCTGCGAACTCGGACGCAGCCTACCACTCGTACGCGATTTTCTGGACCGCGTTCAACCCTAACTTCAGAGTTGCCAAGACTCCGACCGACGGGTCGGGTCCCTCGCACACCGCGGTATCCCGTGTCCCACTCGTTACGGCGGCGCGACGACCCGCAGAATCGCGGAACAGGCGCACATCATCGCGAGCGTGAAAAGCGCGGCGAGCGGGCATTGACCGAGCGTCATGATCCTCCGCAGGCCCAGTCGTGCCGCGACCGATTTACGGCGCGGTAGCCGACGGCAACACGTTTCACGTCTCAGCTTGTGAATCGGTCATCGGATGCGCGAGTCCTTCATGAAGCCTACGCGGCCGCCGAGGTCAGGTCTCGCGCGGTTGATCCAAGTGTCCGGAAAAGGGTGCTTTGGCTACCTTAACCTGCCTAATCGGCAGTAGCCGCGTGCGCCAACATGAGCGATCCCGTACCTGAGTCGCGATCCTTCGACCTCTCTAAGCTTGCCGCTACTTTGTGGCAAGTACGTGCTCAGCCCCGATAGGGGCGTCGCTCAGCTGGGCGCCGCCTAGACGTTCTTCGCGAGATTCTCTTCCCTGAGCTTCCACGTCCCGATCACGCTCAGAAGTCGGGTGAACGCTCAGGACACAGCGCTCGAGGGTGCTGAGGAGGAGAAGTCGACGCCGGAGACCTTGACGACGGCCTGCCACGCGGCTTCCTGGTTGGCGCGATCGTGAAAGTGCGGGTGGCGCATCGCCTCGATTGGGCCTGTGAGCTTCTTGGGGGCCGAAGCGAAGAATTGGCCCGAGACGTCGGTGCCGAACTCCGATGCCTGGAGGTAGCGACGAGCCGCGGTCTCCGGTGTCTGAGACATGCCGGGGATGAGCTTTGTCAGCGGAATCATCAGCCACTTTGTGGCACCCCCTGCGTTCCGCACCGCCTGGGTGTCGGGCGCGGCACCGGGCGAGACGGCGTATACGGCCATGCCGGAGGGTAGGCGGCGCGCCAGTGCAGCGGCCCACCATGCGACGATGAGCTTCGCGTCGGCGAACGCCCGGTTGGGCCGGTACTTCACGTTCGGCCCGCCGCGCAACAGGGCTTCCACCGCGGCAATTCGGTCATCCTGGTGATGAGTGGCCGCGAGGGCCGCCACGTCGGTGTAATTGAACGTGGGCACGTCCCCTCGGGCAGCTTCCGAGCCGGCGATAACAATCCGCGAGCTGGGGCTAAGCAGGTTGGCACGGAGTAACCCGACAGTCAGTTGATGATGACCGATTAGTGGTGCCTGAGCCGCCTCAATTCCCTCCGCGGTGACCACGCGCTCCTTGCCGCCTAGCATCCCCGCATTGAGCAGAAGAAAATCGATCGGTCGATCTAGCTTGACCAGCTCGGCTAGAGCGGACTGAACGCTTGTCGGCGAACCCAGATCCAGCTCCAGCGGCGTGAAGACCTGGGTCTTTGTCTCTGCGGCGAGCTGAGAGGCCGTTTCTTGGACCCGGGCCAGAGTTCGGCCCGTGACGATGACATGGGGGCAGCCCCCGGCGGCGAGCATACTGGCTGCCGCATAACCGAGGCCGGAGGTGGTGCCGGTGACGAGAGCTATCGAGTGTCTCATGGATGGTTTCCTAGTGACGACATGGTGGCCTTGCCAATTCAGAACTGATTGGTACTATAATAAGGGGTGCTGTGCCAAGGATTATTGATTGGGGAGCCGTCCGAACCTACTCGAGGGGGGATCCGTGCCCACAATGTCCCTGTCGGTCAGGCCCCGAGTCAACAAGTCGTGACACAGCTTTTAAGAAAAAGAGCAGATGGTCAGGTGCAAGGAGTTTTTAACGAGATGATTCACAATACCACTAGGCCGCGTGGACGACCGCGCAGCTTCGACGAGCTGGAAGCGCTGCAAAAGGCGACCCAGGTGTTCTGGTCGAAGGGCTACGACGGAGTGACGATCGACGATCTCGTCGCCGGGATGGGCGTTGGTCGGCCGAGCCTGTATGCAGTCTTCGGGGACAAGCGGACGTTGTTCCTGCGCGTCCTCAAGGCGTACGCAGAGAAGAAGGGCGCCGTCGCTGCGAAGGCAATCTTCTCGCCGCAGCCTCTTCGGGACTCGCTCGCCAGCTTCCTGAGGCACGCCGTCGAGAGTGCGACAGAGGAAGGCTACCCTGCGGGTTGTCTTCTCGTGTGCGTCGCGCCGCTTGTGGACGACGCAGAGGTCCGGCAGTTCCTACAGAACACTACGGCTGGCGGTGTGGCGATGGTGGAACTTCGTTTCCGGGACGGGATCAGCGCGGGAGAAATCCCGTCGGACTTTCCTGTAGCCGCGCGGGCGAGCCAAGTCACTGACCTTGTCCGTGGTTTGACCGTGCGTGCGAAAATGGGCAC